>Ga0208849_1000079_pt1 | contig 92627 bp, 99 predicted proteins | sample NGESurdeep072012_10_FD_184470 | JGI IMG/M metagenome (GOLD analysis project Ga0208849, IMG submission 184470) | Arctic peat soil microbial communities from Barrow, Alaska - NGEE Surface sample 53-3 deep-072012 (SPAdes) | ecosystem: Environmental > Terrestrial > Soil > Wetlands > Peat ...
GCGCAGCTCACCGTCCGCCTGCCGCTCGGCGAGCTCGTGGAGGTCGACGCCACCGTCGTCGCGTCGCGGCGGCGCCAGCTCTACACGGGACGCGTGACCGTCGAAGGACGTGTCATGCTCGAACGGCAGTGGCGGAACTACTGATGCGGATCGTCGGCTACACCGACCGCTGGACCGTCGCGCCCGGAGAGACGATCCGTTTCATGGTGAGCGCCGAGGTTGAACGCTACTCCGCCTCGATCGTGCGGCTGCTGCACGGCGACCCCAAGCCGGGCGGACCAGGCGTGAAGCTCGAGCCGGTCGAGACACCGGTCACGGGCGAGTACGCCGGACGCGAGCAGCCGTACCGGCTCGGCTCGTATGCGATCGTCCCTCACGCACCACGGCTCGACGCCGAGCACGCGGTCGCGATCGACGCCTGGATCTTCCCGACCGCTCCCGGTCCGGGCGCGCAGGGGATCGTCACGCGCCGCCGCGAGGAGGACGCTGCTGGGTGGGGTCTCTTCCTCGAGCCGGAGGGCGACCTCTCGTTCCGCAACGGCGCGCACGTCGTTCGCACGGGGATCCCACTGCGCACCTTCTGCTGGTACCGCGTCTCCGGCAGCTACGACGCGCGCGCGGGGCTCGTGCGGCTCGAGCAGGCGCCCGCGCCCGAATACGGTCTGGAGCAGACCGGGGTCGTCATCGAGGGGCGCGCGCAACCGCTCTCGCGTACGGACGCGCCGCTTGTCTTTGCCGGGCACGTCGGGCCCGAGGGGCCGGTCGGCCGTTTCAACGGCAAGCTCGACGCGCCGCGGCTGCTCGTCGACGGCGCCGTCGCGGGCGAATGGGACTTCGCGGCGGAGCCGGGTGCGCACGGCATCCGCGACCGCTCCGGCAGCGGCCTCGACGGTGAGACAGTCAACATGCCGATGCGCGCGATGACGGGCCCACTCTGGCGCGGCGGAGAGATCGACTTCAAGGCAGCGCCCGCCGAATACGGCGCGATCTTCTTTCACGACGACGACCTCGAGGACGCCGGCTGGGAGGCGGACTTCGAGCTCACCGTCCCGCCGGACCTGCGCAGCGGCGTCTATGCGGCGCGCCTCGAAGCCGACGGTGCCGAGGAATGGCTGCCGTTCTTCGTGCGTCCGCCGCGCGGCAGCGCCACCGCGAAAATCGCATTCCTCGTGCCTACGCTGAGCTATCTCGCGTACGCGAACGAGCACGCCGCCACCGGCAACCCCGTCGCGGTCACGGACTTCAACCTCTGGGATTACTTCCTGCCCGAGGACCATCTCGCGCAAGGCGTGCCGCTGCTCGGGCTCTACGACCGGCACCGCGACGGCACCGGCGTCTGCTACTCGTCGCGTCTGCGCCCGGTCGTGAACATGCGTCCGCACTATCATCTCGCCCTCGTCCGCTCGGCGCATCAGTTCCCCGCCGACCTGCACCTCGTAGACTGGCTCCACGAGAAGGGCTTCGAGGTCGACGTCGTCACGGACGAGGACCTCGTCGAGGAAGGTCGCGCGCTGCTCGACCGCTACCGCGTCGTTGTCACGGGCAGCCACCCGGAGTACTGGACCGGAGCCATGCTCGACGATCTCGAGACGTACCTCGGTGACGGCGGGCGCCTCATGTATCTGGGCGGCAACGGCTTCTACTGGGTGACGTCGATCGACCGGTCCCGCCCGCACGTGATCGAGGTGCGGCGCGGCCGCCGTGGCACCGGTACGTGGCGCGGCGAGCCGGGCGAGGACTTCCACTCGACGACCGGCGAGCCCGGCGGCCTGTGGCGCGACCGCGGGCGTCCGCCGCAGCGTCTCGTCGGCATCGGCATGGCGAGCCAGGGCTTCGACCGAGGCCTGCCCTATCTGCGCGAGCCCGGCTGCAGCGACCCGCGCGCCGCCTGGATCCTCGAGGGCACCGGCGAGGGTCCGATCGGCGACTACGGGCTCGTGATGGGCGGAGCCGCCGGCCTCGAGGTCGACCGCCTCGACTTCGCGCTCGGCACGCCGCCGCACGCGCTGATCGTCGCGACGGCGCGCGGCTTCTCCGACTCGTACCAGCACGTCGTCGAGGAGGTCGCGTCGAGTGACTCGCAACAGGGCGGCAGCGTGAGTCCCTACGTGCGCGGCGACATGGTGTTCTTCGAGACGCCCGGCGGCGGGGCCGTGTTCTCGACGGGCTCCATATCGTGGTGCGGCTCGCTGTCGCACAACGGATACGACAACGACGTCTCCCGCATCACGGAGAACGTGCTGCGTCGCTTCGCCGCGGAGACGCTCTAGCCTCCGGCCGACTCCGGCAGGCCGAGCACCTGGCCGCCGTCGGCGTGGATGACGTTCCCCGTCGTCCACGCAGTCTCCGGTGCGGCGAAGGTCCAGACCCAGACGGCGACATCGTCGGGCGTGCCCATCCGGCTCAACGGGACGCGCCGGGCGAGGTCGGCGTAGGTGGCATCGACATCGTCGGAATAGGTGGCATGGATCGGCGTGTCGACGGGACCCGGCGCGATGCAATTGACGCGAATCCCGAACTCGGCGAGCTCGTACGCCCACGCGCGCGTGAGGTACTCGAGCGCCGCCTTCGTCGAGCCGTAGAGCATCGTGCCGGGTTTGACCATCGACCCGACCGACGAGCTCACGTTGACGACGGCCGCATCCTCGGACTCCCGCAGTGACGGCAGCGCCGCCTGGACGAGGAAGAACGGCCCCGCCACGTTGACCGCGTAGTGCCAGTCGAAGAGCTCACGCGTGAAGGAGTCCAGCGGCCCGTTGCGGATCACCGCCGCGTTGTTCACGACGACGTCGAGGCGGCCGAACGCGGCGAGCGTTTCGGCGACGATCCGCGCCGGCGCCTCCGGCTCGCCGACGTCGTGCGCGAGCGCGACCGCGCGGCCGCCCTCCGCCTCGATCGCCGTGCGCACCTCCTCGAGCGGCTCCCGGCGGCGCCCGACGAGCGCGACGTCCATGCCCTTCTCCGCAAGCAGCCTCGCCGCGGCGGCGCCGATGCCGGTGCCGCCGCCGGTGACGATCGCGACACGGCTCACGGAACGCCCTGCCCGTAGTACGCCTGCGGGCCGTGCTTGCGCTCGAAGTGCCGGTGGAGCAGCGCGTCCGCGACCGGCTCCGCCGAGCCGTCGAGGACGACGGTGTTGAAGGCGAGCCGCGCGACCTCCTCGAGCGCCGCCGCGTGCTCGACCGCCTCGGCCGCCGACGCGCCCCAGGCGAAGGCGCCGTGGGAGGCGACGAGCACCGCCGGGGTCTCGAGCGGGTCGAGCTCAGCGAAGGCCTCCGCGATCGCGGCTCCCGTCAGCCGCTCGTAGTCGTTGCCGCACTCGTGGTCCGCGAGCGCGCGCGTGCACGGCACGGGGCCGTGGAAGTAATCCGCGTGCGTCGTGCCGAAGCACGGGATCGCGCGGCGCGCCTGCGCCCACGACGTCGCCCAGGTCGAGTGCGTGTGCGCGACGCCGCCGATCTCCGCGAACGCGCGGTAGAGCTCGAGATGCGTCGGCGTGTCGGACGAAGGCCGCAGGCCGTCGAGCTGCTCGCCGGTGTCGAGCCGGACGAGCGCGACGCCCTCGGCGCCGAGGTCCGCGTACGCGATGCCGCTCGGCTTGATCGCGACGACGCCGGCCTCCCGGTCGACCGCGCTCGCGTTCCCGAACGTCCCGTGCACGAGTCCCCGCGCCGCGAGCTCGACGTTCGCCGCGACGACCTGCCGCTTCAGCTCGTCGTGGTCATTCACTACGGATACACGTAGTCGGGCACGAGATCGATCGCATGCCCGGAGCCCGACTCGAGGATGATCTTCAGCGACGGCTCCGTGTCGAGGTAGAAGAACTCGATCGTCTCGCCGATCCGGCCGCCCATCAGCACGGGCGAGCCGATCGCCGCGAACCGCTTCTTCAGCTCGGTCGACTCGGCGAAGTCATGGAGCATCACGGCGACGTGGTGCAGGCCCTCGCCGTGCTCGTCGAGCCACTCCTTGTAGATGCTCGGGCCCTCGAGCGGCTGGAGCAGCTCGAAGCCCATGTCGCCGACGTGCGTCTCCGCGCCGAGCATCGTGTAGTCGACCTGCGCGCCGCGCACGACCGTCTCGTGCAATCGCGGAGGCTCGTGCCGGTAGACGCTCCACGGCCCCCAGCCGAGCAGCTTCGTGTACGTCTCCATCGTCTTCTGCAGGTCGTGGCAGACGACCGCGATCTGGGAGATCATCAGCGGCCGGCCGAGGATGCCCTCCAGGGCGGAGTCAGCGGTCTGCTTCTCGGTCACGTCGTCTCTCCTTCGCTGTCGAGTCGGATGAGCTCGTACGGCCCGAGCTCGAGGGTTCCCACGGCCGGGACGCCGCGCAACTCGACCGTCTGCGCATACGGCGTCAAGTTTGCCGCGAGCAGCGTCGTGCGGCCGCTCTGGCGGACGGCGAGTCCTGCGAGCTCGAGCGGACGCGTTGTCTCGCACGCAAGGATCTCTCCGCCGCGGAGCGCCGACACGTCGGCGAGCGCGCTGTACAGGGGGAACGGATCGTCACCGTCGACGACGCCGAGCGGGCCGGTCGTCTCGAAGTACGTGATCGCCGCGGCGCCCTGCTCCGAGAGGTGCTTGGCGCTTGCCGTCGTCCAGACCGCGGCGAACGGCGCCGCCTGGCGCGGATCGGGCGGATCCGGTTCCGCGTCCGCAACGGTTGCGTTGACGTTGTAGCGGCGCTTCAGCGTCACCGGTCCGACGAAGAGCGGCTTGCCGCCGGCGAAGGCCTTCGCCGCACGCACCTGCTCGCCCTGGGCCTCGGGCGTCTCGAGCACCGACACGTCGTCGAAGGCGTGCACCTGCGCGTTCAGCGACCAGAAGAGGCCGTCCATCGCCCCGGTCTGCGGTCGCGTCCGGTTCAGCTCGCAGAAGTACATGTCGGTGCCGCCCGCGATCGGGATGCCGTCGAGACCGAGCGCCTCGCGCACGAACGTCACGAGCCCGGGCGGCGTCGTCTCCTCCGGTGTCACCGTCTGCGCGCCTTCGGGCACGACGAGGACGCGCGCGACGTCGGCACCCGCGAGCGCGGTGCGTAGCGGGCCGAGGTCGTCGCCCTCGCGCGCGAAGAGCGCGAGCTCGAGCGCCGCGCCGAGCTCCGTGCACACCCGCACGGCGCGCGCGAGCTGGTCGCTCCAGGCGGAGTCGGCGACGTGCAGGTCGACGCGGAGGTGCGCGGGCGCGAGGGCCCGCAGCAGCGCAGCCTCCTCGTCGGACGGGTCGTCGGCCGCGAGCCCGAGCCCGATGGGGGGCACGTGCGCGCCCGTCGGGCCGCCGATCTCCAGCCGCGACGCGGGCCGCTCGGAGGGCGCCTCGGTGCGGCCGCCCGCGTACACCGTCACCTTCTGGGCCAGCGCCTGCCCTTGTTTCAACTCGCGCGGGAAGCCGAGCGCGAGCGGCGTGCAGTACGTCTTGAACGACGCGTCCGTCCAGTTGCGCTGGTCCTCCGTTTCGAACAGGTCGCCCTCGAAGTCGAAGACGGCCGTGGGGCCCTCCGCGAGATCGATCTCGAGCCGGCTCACCGAGGGGAAGAGCGGCACGTAGACGCCGTTCTCGAAGCGCTGCGGCGCGACGAGCAGCGGCAGCGTGCCGCCGACCGGCCCGTCCGGCGTCTCGCCGCGGAACGGCCGGCCTGCGCACTCGCGCCACGGCTGGAGGACGCAGAAGCCGGTTCGGTTGTACAGCATGTCGCGCTCGCCGCGGCCGTCCATCGCGAACGCAATGCGCCCGTCGGCGGTGCCGGAGATCGTCCCCTGCCACGAGAAGTCGGTGTCGTGGCTCGTGTGCCGCACGGAGAAGCGAGCCTCGAACGAGTCGTCGCGCTCGTCGAGCTCGAGCGCGGAGGCGACACCGGGAATCGTGTTCCAGTTGCGGTCGCGCACGGCCACGTAGATGCGCCGCACGAGCTCGAGCTCGCCGAGCTTGACGTAGCGCAGGTCGACGCCGTCGAGGACGGCGGTGAGCGGGCCGGCGTGGAGCGTCGTCACCGTCAGATCGCCGTCATCCCGCCGTCGGCCGACCACACGGCCCCGGTCGTGTACGGCGTCCGCTCGGACGCGAGGAACGCGATCACCTCGGCCACCTCCTCGGGCTCGCCGGCCCGTCGCAGCGGAATCGTCTCGAGCAACGCGGCGTGGTCGTCCGGCGTCACCCAGTCGGTCATCGGCGTGCGCGTGTAGCCGGGGACGACGCCGTTGACCCGGATCCCCTCCTGCGCGTAGTCGGCGGCGAGGACGCGCACGAGCCCGTAGACGCCTGCCTTGCTCGTCGAGTACGCGTCGTAGCCGGGCGCGCAGCCGAACAGCCCGGTCGGCGAGCAGACGAGCACGACCGTGCCGCCTCCGCTCTTCAGCAACACGCGGATCCCGTGCTTCGCGATCAGGAACATGCCGGTGAGGTTGATGTCGATCGTGCGGCGCCAGACCTCGAGCGAAAGCCGGTCGGCGCGGTCGTCCTCGCCTGCGAGCTGTACGCCCGCGCAGCCGATCACGGTGTCGAGGCCGCCCCACGCAGCGACCGCCTGCGCCACGGCCGCCTCGACCTGCGTCTCGTCCGTGAGGTCGGCGACGAGCACGAGCGCTTCGCCGCCGGCCGCCTCGACCTCGCCGGCGGTGCGCTCGGCCGCAGCGCGGTCGACGTCGAGCACGCCGACGCGCGCGCCCTCGCGTGCACAGACCTTCGCTGTCTCGCGACCGATGCCGTTGCCGGCGCCGGTGATCACGGCCCGCTTGCCGTCGAGGAGCTTCGTCATCGCGGCGAGGCTGCCACGACGTCGGGAAGCTGCACGCCGTCCCAGTGCTGCGCGGAGACGCTGATGTCGAGTCGCATCCGATCCGTGCGCAGCCACACTCTGTAGCAGTCGAGGGGCCGCTTGTCCGACGTCCACGAGACCGACTCGATATAGGCGAGCGCGTCGGCCGGATCGACCTCGAGCAACTCGGCGAGCCGCGGGCCGGCCGTGACCGCTTCAACGGTGCGGCGACCGCCGACGATCGGGATCCCCTGCTGCGCCAGGCGCTGATAGAGCGACTCGTCCGGATCGAGGCCGAGGACGAGCTCTGCGACCGACTCGGGCAGCCAGTTGGTGACGTAGAGCGCGACGAGCTGGTCGACCGCGCGGACGCGCTCGATCACGACGCCCTCGCTGCCGAGCGGAAGAGTCAGGGCGTCCGAGGCCCAGCGTGGAAGCGTCGCGCGCTCCGACCGGAGCACCCGCGAGGTGACGCGATGGCCGGTTCGCACGAACTCGTCGTGGAAGAAGCCCTCGGTCGTCTGGATCAGCCATGACCGCGGCGTTGAGCTCGAGACGAAGGTGCCGCGGCCCTTGCTGCGCGTGATCAGCCCCTCTTGCTCGAGTCTTCCGAGCGCCTGGCGGATCGTCGTCCGGGAAAGCACATAGCGCTCGCCCAGTTCGGGCTCCGACGGGATCTTGCTTCCGGGCTGCCACCTGCCGCTCGTGATCTCCTGCTCGAGCAGCTCCGCGAGCTGGAAGTAGAACGGGACAGGAGAATCCCGGTCGATCGTGATGTCGGGCAGCTCAGTCACGCGTGTGCCGCCTGCTTCTGCTCGACCTCGGCTGCCATCGCATCGGGAGTATGGCCAAGTTCGTGCAGGAGCTGTTGCTTCGCCGTGAAGACGATCTGCCCCTCCGGCCATGTGGGCTCCGTCCAGAACGCCCGTGGCTCGGGCTCGCGCCGCGGCAGCTCCCGGCCACCCAGGATCGTGAGCGTGTTGCGAAGCAGAACGGGAGAGAGGCGCATCTCACCCGCGATGTCGTAGAGCGGGAACTCCCCCTCGAGGAGCGAGAAGAGCCCGATGTCCGCGCGGGCGCCCGGCCGCAGCGTTCCCACGTCCCGTTCGAGGCCGATGATCTCCGCGGGGCGCGAGGTGGAGGCCCGAACGACGTCGGGCAGCGACATGCCGAGGGCGAGGAACTTCGTCATCGTCGTGGGCAAGTCGAACATCGGTCCGTGGATGCTCTGCTGGTGCACGTCGGTCGAGATCGTGTCCGGCTGAACCCCCTGAGCCAGCAGTGCCTCGGCGGTCTCGAACGAGAACGAGCCGGTGCCGTGACCGATGTCGAGGTGCACGCCGCGATCGAGCGCGCGTCGCGCCGACTCGAGGAGCCGACCCTCGCCGTCGATCATTTTCATCGTCAGCCCGGTGAACGCGTGCGTGCAGATGTCGCCCGGTCGCAGGAGGTCGAGCACCTCGTCCACCGAAGGCGGCGCCATCGCGATGTGCACCATCACCGGCAGCCCGCACTCGTCGCCCGCCTGGACGGCTCGCCGCAGCGACTCGACGCCGGTCGCGCCGACCGTGGGTGTGCCGATCCGCACCTTGACGCCGACCACGAGGTCGCGATGCCGATCGACGGCGCGACGAAACAGGCCGACATCGCAGTACTCGAGATTCGCCGTCTCGTAGTTCTCGCCGACAAGGCCGATGTTGGCGATGTTGAGGTATGTGGTGATCGTGACGGCCGCCTCGTCGACGATGTGGCGCCGGAACGCCTCGAGCGTGAGCGCGCCCGGCGTGCCGGCGTCGTTCCATGTCGTGACACCGGTTCGCGTCGCGATCGGGTCCGGGTCGACGCCCCAGAAGCTGAAGCCGTGGAAGGTGTGGGTGTGCAGGTCGACGAGCCCCGGCAGGACGAGGGCCCCGCGCGCGTCGATGACGCGGAATGCGGCGTCGGCATCGATGTGCTCGTCGACCGCGGCGATCCGGCCGCGGCTGATCGCGACGTCGAGCGGGCCGTGGTAGCCCGCGGACTGGTCGACGACCTCGCCGCCTTTGATCAACGCGTCGTAGAGCATGCTCGCACCCTCCTGTACGCGCTCCCCGTCGAGGCCTGGGCTCGATGCCCACGGCTCGCGCCTGCGCCGATTCCGGCGACCCTCGTTGCCGCCACCTTGTTGTACGGACAGGATGACGTTATTCTCCACCCGTTCCCACTGTCAAGGAGGCACGGGCTTCGCAACCGAGACAGAGGCTGCTTCGGGGTGGCGGCCGCTGGACCGGATGGAAAGCGGCCGACTGCCCGTTCATGATCGGCCCCGCTGGCGTTCGCTTCATCGACGATCCCGAAGGGCTCAGTGAAGATCCTCGCTGTCGGAGACTCCTACATGCCGTGCCGCTACTTCGAGCAGGCGCTCGGCGCGCTCCAACGAGCGCACGACGTCGCGTTCTTCCAGGTCGACGACGGGCAAACGTTCACGCCGGCCACCCCCTCGGAGCTGAGCCTGCGTGAGTTCCAGGGCTCGCCGTCCGAGCTGATGGCGCGCATGGACGGAGTCGAGGTGCTCGTCGTGCAGGGCGCCCCGGTGACGGACGCGGTGCTCGATGCCTCGCCGCAGCTCAGGCTCGTCTGCTGCGCGCGCGGCGGCCCGGTCAACGTCGACGTCGAGGCCGTCACGGCCCGCGGGCTGCCGCTCGTGAACACGCCGGGCAAGAACGCCGAGGCGGTCGCCGATCTGACGCTCGGGTTTCTCGTCCAGCTCGCGCGCGGGTTGCCGAAGGCGCAGCGCTTCCTCGAGGAGGGCAACCGGCTGAAGGACAACTGGGAAGGCGCGAAGTTCATCGGCAGCGATCTGCGGCGGCACACGCTCGGGCTCGTCGGCTACGGCCAGATCGGCCGACGCGTTGCGAGCCGTGCGCTCCCGTTCGGCCTGACGGTGCTCGTCTACGACCCGCACGTCGCGGTCGCGGACGACGCGGTCGAGCAGGTCGAGACGCTCGACCAGCTCCTTGTGCGGTCGGATTTCGTCTCGCTGCACGCGCGTACGACGCCCGACAACGCGAACATGATCGATGCGCACGCGCTCGCGATCATGAAGCCGGGCGCCTACCTCGTGAACACCGCGCGCGAGACGCTCGTCGACGAGGACGCGCTCGACGCAGCCCTCGCCTCCGGCAGACTCGCGGGCGCGGCGCTCGACGTCGTCCGGTCGACGCCCGCAGAGGGGCGCCACCGCCTGCTCCGGCACGAGAACGTCGTCCTGACGCCGCACGTCGGCGGCGCCACCCACGAGACGCTGCTCCAGGGCGCCGAGATGATCGCGGCAGAGATCCAACGCTTCGCCGCGGGCGAGCCGCTCCTCAACGTCGTCAACCGCTCGGCCGTCACGGCGTGAGCGGCGAGCTGCTGCTCGCGATCGACGCCGGCACCGGCAGCTGCCGCGCCGTCCTCTTCGCCCCGGACGGAGCCCAGGTGGCCATCGGCCAACGGGAGTACTCGCACCGCGAGCTGCCCGGCCACCCGGGCTCGCAGGTGTTCGAGACCGACGCGAACTGGCAGCTGATCTGCGCGTGCGTGCGCGATGCGCTCGCCGCGGCGGGCGCGGCCCCCGACGCCGTCAAGGCGGTCAGCGCGACGAGCATGCGCGAGGGCATGGTGCTCTACGACGCGCGCGGGCGCGAGATCTGGGCCTGCCCCAACGTCGACTCGCGTGCGGGTGACGAGGCGGGCGAGCTCGTGCGCTCCGGCGCCGCGCAGGAGATCTACGACCACGCGGGCGACTGGGTGGCGATCACCGCGCCGGCGCGCTTCCTCTGGATCGCGCGCCACGAGCCCGACGTGTTCTCCACGATCGCGCACATCGGCATGCTCGGCGACTGGATCCTCACGAAGCTGTCCGGCGAGTTCGTCACCGACCCTTCCCTCGGCTCGAGCTCGGGCATGTTCGAGCTCGCCGACCGCGACTGGTCGGACCGGGTGCTCGAGATCTGCGGGCTCGACCGGTCGCTGTTCCCGCCCGTCGTCGAGCCGGGAACGGTGATCGGCGCCGTGACCGCGGACGCGGCGGCGGCGACGGGCCTGCGTGCCGGTACGCCGGTCGTCGTCGGCGGCGCCGACACCCAGCTCGGCCTGCTCGGCATCGGCGTCACCCAGCCTGGCCGCTTCACCGTCGTCGGCGGCAGCTTCTGGCAGAGCACCGTCGTGCTCGACGAGCCGCTGATCGATCCGCAGGCGCGGCTACGCACGCTCTGCCACACCGTGCCGGAGCGCTGGATGATCGAGGGAATCGGCTTCTACTGCGGGATCGTCATGCGCTGGTTCCGCGACGCGTTCTGCGAGCTCGAGCAGGCGGAGGCCGAGCGGCTCCAGGTCGACGTGTACGAGCTGCTCGAGCGGAAGGCGGCGGCGCTGCCGCCCGGGTCGAACGGCGTCTTCGGGATCTTCTCGAACCTCATGCAGGCCAGCCGCTGGGTGCACGCCTCGCCGGCGTTCATCGGCTTCGACGTCGCCAACCCCTCGCGCGCCGGCCGCAGCGAGTGCTTCCGGTCGATCGAGGAGAGTGCTGCGTACGTCGCGCGCGGCCACCTCGCCATCGTCGAGGAGATCGCCGGCATCGCCGTCGAGGACGCCGTGCTCACGGGCGGCGCCGCGAAGGGGACGCTCTGGCCGCAGATCGTCGCCGACACGCTCGGCGTGCCCGTGCGCGTCCCCGCCGTGAAGGAGTCGACCGCGCTCGGCGCCGCAATCTACGCGGGCGTCGGCGCCGGGCTCTACGACGATGCGGTCGCCGCCGCCGAGCGGATCGTTCGCTTCGAGCGAACGGTCGAGCCGGACGCGGCAGCTGCCGCCCGGTACGCCGCCCTGTACGAGCAATGGCTCGAGCTGTACCGCCGCTCGCTCGAGCTCTCCGAAGCCGGTCTCGTGCGCCCTCTCTGGCGCGCGGCCGGCACGTAACGAAAGGACGCACAGCGATGCCCGAGGAAGATACGAGAGACGACAAGAGCTTCTACGAGGACATCCCCGCACCCGACCAGGGCTTCTTCCTCAAGGGCAGCGGCGCGTACGACTGGGGCATGAAGAACCGCCTCGCGCGCATCTTCCGTCCCGACTCCGCGCGCACGGTGATGCTCGCGATCGACCACGGCTATTTCCAGGGCCCGACGACGGGCCTCGAGCGCATCGACCTCAACATCGTCCCGATCGCGCAGTACGCCGACGCGCTGATGCTGACCCGCGGAATCCTGCGCTCGACCATCCCGGCCACGCACCAGGGCGGGGTCGTCATGCGCGCGAGCGGCGGGCCGAGCATCCTCAAGGACCTCTCCAACGAGCGCATCGCGCTCGACATGGAGGACGCGGCGCGGATGAACGTGCACGCGGTCGCCGTGCAGGTGTTCGTCGGCGGCGAGTACGAGACGCAGTCGGTCGAGAACATGACGAAGCTCGTCGACGCGGGCTACCGCTACGGCATTCCGGTGCTCGGCGTCACCGCCGTGGGCAAGGAGTTGACGCGCGACGCGCGCTATCTCGGGCTCGCGACGCGCATCTGCGCCGAGCTCGGCGCGCAGGTCGTGAAGACGTACTACGTTCCCGACGGTTTCGAGCGGGTCACCGCCGGCTGCCCGGTGCCGATCGTGATGGCCGGCGGCAAGAAGCTGCCGGAGCTCGAGGCGCTGGAGATGGCGTACCGCGCCGTGCAGGAGGGAGCTGCAGGCGTCGACATGGGCCGCAACATCTTCCAGTCCGAGTCGCCGGCGGCGATGATCCAGGCCGTCGGCAAGGTCGTGCACGACGGCGCGCAGCCCGCCGAGGCGCACGAGTTGTTCCGCGAGCTCGCGGCGGAGGCGGCGCACGCCTGATGCAGACGACTGCGCGTGAGCTGCTCGAGCAAGGCCCGCTGCTGAGCGTGGGCATCCTCACCGCGGACCTGTTGCGGCTCGGCGACGAGCTCGAGGCGCTTGACACGGCCGGCGTCCGGCTCGTGCACGTCGACGTGATGGACGGCGTCTTCTGCCCTCAGACAACGGTCGGGCCGCCGCTCGTGCAGGCGCTGCCCGAGCGGTTCGTCAGGGACGTGCACCTGATGATCGACGAGCCGCTCGACAAGGTGCGCACGTATGTCGACGCGGGCGCCGGCATCGTCACGGTCCATGTCGAGTCGACACGGCACCCGCATCGCGTGCTCCAGAGCCTCGCGGGAAGCGGCGTCGTCCGCGGCGCCGCGTTGAATCCCGGTACGTCCCTCTCCGTCGTCGAGCCGTTGCTGGACGAGCTCGAGCTGCTGCTCGTGCTCGCCGTCAACCCCGGCTGGAGCGGCCAGTCCTTCATCCCGTCGACGGAGCGCCGCCTCGCCGAGGCCCGCGCGCTCCTCGACGGACGCGAGATCGTGCTCGCCGTCGACGGCGGGATCACGAAGGGGAACGTCGAGCATGTGGCGTCGCTCGGCGTCGACCTGATCGTCACCGGCAGCGCTGTCTACGACGGCATCGCACCGGCCGACAACGCGCGCGCTCTGCTCGAGGCGGTCCGTCGGGCGCGCGATCCAGGCAGGCCGCAGGCTGCACCGACCCGTCCGGCAGCGGTTCCGGCCGGAGCGACCAAGGAGGAGTAATGGCGGAACAGCACATGGTTGCCGAGACCCAGCTGAAGGCAGGTGCGATCGGGCTCCCCGGCGTCCTCATGCAGGGCGTCACGTCGATCGCCCCGGCAATCGCGGGCATGTTCACGATCCCGTTCATCGTCTCGAACGCAGGGATCACCGCGCCGCTGGCCTATCTCGGCGCCTTCGTGATCGCGCTGATGCTCGGGTACGTGCTCGCGGAGTACTCGAAGTACATGACGTCCGCCGGCACGTACTACACGTTCGTGAGCAAGTCTCTCGGCGCCAGGGCGGGCTTCCTCGTCGCGTGGGTCTACCTGCTCTTCTACCCCGTCGTGGTGGCGCAGGTCGGCTCGTTCATGGGTTCGACGCTCCAGTCGACGCTGAAGGACGAGTACGGCTGGACGTTCAAGTGGTGGTGGTTCATGATCATCCTGATCGTCCTCGTCGGCGTCACCGCGTACCGCGGGATCGAGATCTCGACGGGCGTCGTCGTCGTCCTGGGCATCATCGAGACGTTGATCGTGCTCGCGCTCGCGATCTCCGGCTTCGCGGATCCGGGCAAGGGCGGCGTCAACCTGCACTGGCTCAATCCCGGCAACGCGCCGAGCGGGCACGCGCTGTTCCTCGGCATCGTGTTCGCGATCTTCGCGATCTCCGGCTGGGATGCGGCGGCGCCGATCGCCGAGGAGTCGGAGGACCCGAAGAAGACGCTGCCGCGCGGCGTGATGGGCTCGATCATCATCCTCGGCGTCTTCCTCGTCTTCGTCTCGTGGGGCCAGACGGCCGGCTGGGGCACGAACGACATGAAGGGCTTCGCCGGCTCCTCCGAGCTGCCCGCGTTCGTGCTCGGGCACAAGTTCTGGGGCGGTGCATGGGTGATCGTGCTGATCGCTCTGCTCAACTCGGCCGTCGCCGTCGCGATCGCGACGACGAACGCGGCCACGCGCTTCATCTACGGCATGGCGCGCTCCGGCGTCCTGCCGCGTCAGCTCACCTCGGTGCACCCGAAGTACAAGACCCCGACCGGGGCGATCGCCTTCCAGACGATCGTGAACATCGGCCTCGGGCTCGTCCTGCCGATCGCGGTCGGCGTGGCGAACGTCTACAACATCACGGGGACGTGGTTCACGTTCGCGCTCGCCCCGGTGTACGTGGCCGCGAACATCGGTCTGTTCGTGTACGTGCGCAAGAACCATCCGAACGACTTCAACTGGTTCAAGCACGCGTTCGTGCCGCTGGTCGGGTCGATCGCGCTCGGGTTCGTCGTCTACTACTCGCTGAGCCCGCTGCCTCCGTGGCCGATCAAGCTGGCGCCGCTCGTCGTCGTGCTCTGGTTCGCCGCGGGCGCGGTCATGCTCGTCGCGATGATCGCGAGCGGCAAGGAGTCGCTGCTCGCCCGTGCCGGCGAAGCGGCCACGGACCGGACCGAGACTCAGGCGGAGCATGAGGCCCGGTCGGAGTTCATCTAGCCGGAACACCTTCCCGCGGAGCGGCTCCTCGTGAGCCGCTTCGCGGGAAGGACGGCGATCGTCACCGGTGCGGCGCAGGGAATCGGCCGCGGCATCGTCGAACGCCTGCTCGAGGCGGGCGCCCTCGGCGTGGTCGGGTTCGACGTCAACGGGCCGAAGCTCGAGGCGACGGTCGCCGAGCTCGGCGACGACCGCGCGATCGCGTTCACCGGCGATGTGACGCAGACCGAGGACGTCGTCCGCTCGGTCGAGTTGTGCGTCGAGCGCTTCGGCCGGCTCGACCTGATGTGCGCGCACACCGGGATCGCCGAGCCGCGGCCGCTGCTCGAGACGACGGACGAGCACTGGCGCCGGCACATGGCGATCAACGTCGACGGCGCGTTCGCGTGCGTGCGCGAGGCCGCGCGCGCCATGGTGGCCCGCGCGGAAGGCGGCGCAATCGTCGTCACCGCGTCGATCAACGCGTGGCACGTCGAGGAGACGATGGCCGCGTACAACACGACGAAGGCGGCGTGCTACGCGCTCGCGCGCTCCGCCGCGATCGACCTCGCCCGCTACGGGATCCGCGTTAACGCCGTCGCCCCCGGCGTGGTCGACACCCCGATCGCGGAGCTCGTCGTCCACAACCCCGAGCTCGCGCCCCTCTACCTGAAGACGATCCCGCTCGGCCGCTTCGGGCAGCCGCGGGACATCGCGAACGCCGTGCTCTTCCTCGCCTCGGACGAGGCGTCGTACATAACCGGACAGATGCTCGTCGTCGACGGCGGCCAGACGCTCGGAATTCCGGGCGATCTCGAGACCGCCGCCGGCGCGACGAGCGAAGGAGGTTGACGTTGGCTGTCGTCCACGTGACACGCGAGCAATGGCTCGAGCGGTACCGCGACCAGATCGGCCGCGCGCGGGGGGAGGTGACGACGCCCGCGCTCATCCTCGACCTCGACAAGGCGAAGCGGAACATCGCCGTGATGGCCGAGAAGTTCCGCACGCTCCCGGCGGAGCTCCGCCCGCACATCAAGGTGCACAAGTCCGTCGAGCTCTCGCGGATGCAGGTCGAGGCGGGCGCGATCGGCGTCGCGTGCGCGACCGCGTGGGAGGCGATCGTGATGGCGGAGGGCGGAATCGAGGACGTGCTGATCGCGAACCAGCTCGTGCAGCGCGACAAGGTGGCCGAGGTCGCCGCGCTGGCCGCGGATCACCGGATCACGATCGCCGTCGACAACGCGGACAACGTCCGGCAGCTCTCGCAGGCGGCGGGCGAGGCCGGCTCGCAGCTCGAGCTGCTGATCGAGATCGACGTCGGCATGGGCCGCTGCGGCGTCCGCACGAAGGAGGAGGCGCTGCCGCTCGCGGAGCGGATCGCCGAGCTGCCGAACGTGACGCTGCGCGGCATGCAGGGCTACGAGGGCCATTGCATGCTCGAGCCCGACCCCGACAAGCGCGTCGCGGAAGCGCACACCGCGAACGAGAAGCTCGTCGAGGCGGTCGACTACCTCGCCGAGCATGGACATCCGTCGCAGGACGTCTCCGGCGGCGGCACCGGCACGTACTACATCACCGGTGCGCACCCGCGCATCACCGAGGTGCAGGCAGGCTCGTACGCGCTGATGGATTGCATGCACGGCAACCTCGTCCCCGGCGGCTTCGAGGTCGCGCTCACGGTGCTCGGAACGGTGATCTCGCTCCAGGGCAACACCGTCGTGCTCGACTGTGGGCGTAAGAGCGTCGGGATCGACTTCGTCACGCCGCCCCTCGTCGCGTACCCGGAGAGCGAGGTGCGCTTCTACGCCGAGGAGCACTGCCTCGTCGATTTCCCGGGACCGCCGCCGCTCGGGCTCGGCGACACCGCCGAGGCGATGAGCGGCTACGGGCCGACGACGGTGAACCTCTACGACGTCTTCCACGTCGTCGAGAACGACGTCGTCACGGACATCTGGCCGGTGTCGCCGCGCGGGCCCGGCCGCCCGTGAACACGTGAGGGCCACGAACAATCGCTCATTGTGTGAGAGCCTCTTTAGCCGCCGGCGCAGAACGCGTCGATCACGGCGACGAACGACTCGACCTCCCAGGCGGCCCTACCGACGAAGAGGCCGCCGACCTCCGGGCTGCCGGCGAACTCCGCCGCGTTGCGGGCATTGACGCTGCCGCCGTAGAGCACCGTCACCTGCCGAGCCGCGTCCGCGCCGTGGCTCTGGGCGACGACGCTGCGGATACGCGCGTGCATCGCGGCGACGTAGTTGGGGTCGGCGTCGGTGCCGCCCGCGCCGATCGCCCAGCCGGGCTCGTAGGCGACTAGCAGCTCGGAGATCCGCTCCGCGGGCACGCCGTCGAGCGCGGTCGTGACCTGGCGCGCGAGAACCTCCGCGGCCGTGCCGAGGTCGCGCTCCTGCTCGGTCTCGCCGATGCAGACGAGCGGTCGCAGCCCATGCGCGAGCGCGGCGAGCACCTTCCGGTTCACGGTGGCGTCGGTCTCCGCGAAGTGCGTTCGCCGCTCGAAGTGCCCGAGCTCGACGAGTCGCGCGCCGCAGTCGCGGAGCATCGGCGGCGAGATCTCGCCCGTGTACGCACCGTCGTCCGCCCAGTGCATGGTCTGCGCGCCGATCGTCAAGCGCGTGCCTGCCGCGACCCGGCATACGGCGGCGAGCGCGGTAAACGGAGGGATCACGAAGATCGTCGCATCGGTGTCTCGCGCGTCGAGCGCGCGCAGCAGGTCGCGCGTGTAGCGCTCCGCTTCCGCGACCGTCTTGTTCATCTTCCACGACGTGCCGAGCCACGGGGGCACTGCTACGGCGCGTGCGAGTACTTGCGCTCGACGTCGCCGATCTTCGCGACCTTCGGCGCGGAGCGGCCGCCCTGGAACTCGGCGGCGAGCCAGATGTCGAGCAGTTGCAGCGCGACGGCCGCGCCGAGGATCTGGCCACCGAAGGTGATCACCTGTGCGTCGTTGCTCGCGCGTGCACGCTCCGCCGTGTACGGATCGGAGACGCAGACGGCGCGCACGCCGGGCACCTTGTTCGCGACGATCGCCATCCCCGCGCCCGTGCCGCAGACGAGGACGGCGCGTCCGAATTCGCCGCGCTGCACGGCCCCGGCGACCTCGCCCGCCACGTCGGGATAGTCGACCGGCTCGGCGGCGTCGACGCCGAAGTCCGCGACGTCGTAGCCCCGCTCGGTCAGGTGGTCGCGCAGGCGGTTCTTGAGCTCGAGCCCGAGGTGGTCACAGCCGATGGCGATCCGCTCTCCGGGCATCCGTGCGAAGTGTGCCTGAGGTCTTCGCGCCGGATCGTCAGGCGCCGGCGCCCTGCCGCGCCGCCAGCTCGATCGCGACGTCGAGGATCATGTCCTCCTGGCCGCCGACCACGCGCCGGCGCGCAAGCTCGAGCAGGATGTCCGCCTCGCTGACGCCGTAGCGCGCCGATGCTCGTTGCGCATGGAGCAGGAACGAGCTGTAGACGCCCGCCCAGCCGAGGATGAGGCTCGAGCGGTCGATCGACGGCAGGCGGTCGGGGATCGGCGCGACCACGTCCTCCGCGGCGTTCGCGATCGCCATCACGTCGATTCCCGTCTCCCAGCCGAGCTTGTCGCAGACGGCCACGAACACCTCGGTGGCGCAGTTGCCGGCGCCGGCACCGAGCCCGCGCGTCGAGGCGTCGACGTGGCGAGCGCCCTCTTCGATTGCCTTGATGGTGTTGGCCACGCCGAGGCCGAGGTTGTTGTGCGCGTGGAAGCCGATGATCGTGTCCGGATGGAGCGCCTCGCGCAGCGCGGAGATCCGCTCGGCGACGGTCGACGGCATGAGGGCGCCGGCCGAGTCGGTGCAGTAGACGACCTGGGCGCCGGCGGCTTCGTGGATCTTCGCCTGCTCGGCCAGCTCCTTCGGTCCGACCATATGCGCCATCATCAGAAACCCGACCGCCTCGAATCCGAGCGCCCTCGCCCTGGCGATGTGCTGCTCGGCGATGTCCGCCTCCGTGCAATGCGTCGCGACGCGGGCGACCGTCGCCCCGATCGCCGCCGCCGCCTCGAGATCCGTGGCGACGCCGATCCCGGGGATGAGCAGGACGGCGAGCTTGCTGCCGCGCTCGCGCAGGATCGGGGCCGCGGCCTCTAGCAGCTCGCGCTCGTCGACGAGGCTGAAGCCGTACGTGAGCGAGGAGCCGCCGAGCCCGTCGCCGTGCGAGATCTCGACGACGGGGACGCCGGCATCCGCAAGCGCGGTCGTCACCGCGACGACATCGTCGACGGTGAACCGGTGCCGGACGGTGTGGGACCCGTCGCGGAGCGTGACGTCGGTGAGCCTGACCTTCACGGCGCCACCGGCTCTCGCTCGGCGGCGAGCTGCTCCCCGACGGCGACCGCGGCGGCGGTCATGATGTCGAGGTTGCCCGCGTAGGGCGGCAGGAAGTCGCCGGCGCCGGTCACCTCGAGGAAGACGGAGACCTTGAGCCGGCCGCCCTCGACCTCGTCGAACTCCGGTCCGGCAGCGATCCGGTAGCCGGGAACGTAGCCCTGCACGCGGGCCGCCATGCGCGCGATCGCGGCGGCCACGGCCTCTCGATCCGCGTCTCCGGGGACGATGCACATGACGGTGTTGCGCATGAGGATGGGGGGGTCGGCCGGGTTGAGGATGATGATCGCCTTGCCCCGTGCAGCCCCGCCGATCGTCTCGAGCGCAGACGCGGTCGTGCGGGTGAACTCGTCGATGTTCTGGCGCGTCCCCGGCCCCGCCGAGAGGCTCGCCACCGTCGAGACGATCTCCGCGTACTCGACCTCCGCTGCGCTGCTGACGGCGGCGACCATCGGCACGGTCGCCTGGCCGCCACAGGTGGTGAGGTTGAGATTGGACGCTCCGAAGGCGACGTCGATGCTGACGGCCGGGACGACGGGCGGACCGACCTTGGCGGGCGTCAGGTCGAGCGCCTTCAGGCCGGCGTCCGCGAACCGCGGGGCGTTCGCGCGGTGGGCGGCGGCGCTCGTCGCCTCGTAGACGAGGTCGGCGGGCGGGTCCAGGCCGAGCACCGCCTCGACCCCGTCCGTCGAGGTCGCCACGCCGTACGACCGGGCGCGCGCGAGACCCGGCGACTCGGGGTCGACGCCCGCGAACATCACGACGTCGAGCACGTCCGAGCGGCGCAGCTTCTCCAGCAGGTCGGTGCCGATGTTGCCCGTGCCGAGGATGGCGACTCGCATTGCTAGCGGGCCCTCCTGTGCTCGTCGGGTCTCATCCTGGTACACCTTCGCGCGCGGCGCTCGCAGCGGCGCGGCAGCCGGCGAGGAAGAGCTGTGCATCCGTCGCGTACGCGATCAGCGTCGCGCCTGCTTCGCGCCATTGCCGCGCCATCTCGCCGCTCCACACGTATACGCCGAGCGCCGTCGTCTCGGGCAAGAGGGCGCGCAGCTCGCGCCCGGCCTCGAGCACGCGGGGATCGTCGACCCGGCCGGTGATCCCGAGCGACTGCGAGAGGTCATAGGTGCCGACGAACAGCGCGTCGACGCCGGCGAGGTTCGCGATCGCTGCCGCCTGCGCGAGCGCCGCCCGGCCCTCGATCTGGAGGATCAGCGCGAGCCGGTCGTTCAGGATCTCGTAGCGATTCTCGGGCAGCGCGGAATAGCGAACCATCGGGCAGACTCCGCGACTGCCGATCGGCGCGTACTTCGACGCCTCGACGATCGCCTGCGCCTGCTCTGCCGACTCGACGCCGGGGAACATGATCCCGTCAGGCCACATGTCGGCGACGCGCGTGATCGCGCTGCGCGAGTGGTCGGAGACGCGTACGACCGACGCAAGCCCCGAGGCTCGACAGGCCGTGACGAGCTGTGCGACCTGGTCGAGCCCGAACGCCGAATGCTCCATGTCGACGATCAGGAGGTCGAATCCGCTCTGGGCGAGCGCCTCCGGCACGGCGGCCGCGGCGAGCTCGACGCCGAACGACCCGAGCAAGAGGTCGCGGCGCAGGAGCCGGTCGCGGAACGTCTCGTTCGTCGTTGCGGCCGCGACGCTCACGCTGTATCCATTTTCGAGTACGGCTAACAGAAGTTGGCTGTCCGTGCCGGGATCGTTAGTATACCTTCTGGCATTCGCGACTAACGTCGAGCACCGCTTAATACTGTGACAATCGGTGCGAGCGCCGCCGCTGCGGCACGCTCGACCCGCGAAAGGGGACAAGACTGTGAGCGCTGAGCAGAAGGCCTACCCCCGTGTCGGCTTCGACCACATGGGTATCGTCGTCTCGGACATCGACCGCTACGTCAAGTGGTATTCCGAGGCCTTCGATCTGACGAGCGACCTCGAGTTCGTGATGGGTCCCGAGAACAACATCCGCGGGATCGTGTTGATCAGCCCGGACGGCTGGCGGCTCGAGCTGTTCGAGTGCCCGGGATCCACTCCCTCGGTCCGCGAAGCCCACCCGATGGGACAGCACAAGACGCAGGGGATCACGCACCTCTGCCTTCAGGCCTCCGACATACAGCCCGTCTTCGACCGGCTCGTCGCGCTGGGCGCGGCCGTGCACATGGAGCCGCAGATCGTGGCCGGCTCGCTCGACACGACGACGCCCGTCGATCCGAACCTGCGCATCGCGTACCTGAGCGATCCCGAAGGCAACCTGATCGAGCTGCTCGAGCGCTGACCCGCGCCGATCAGTAGGCGAGCAGCACTCCGAGCACGTCCTCCGGATGCTCGTCGAGGAGGACGTACGCCTCCGGGGCGCGCTCGAGCGGCAGCTCGTTCGTGATCATCGGCGTCGTGTCCAGGTCGCGCAGGAGGTGCGTGGCGACGTCGAAGCGGCGCGCCATGTCCCAGCGCGCGTCGAGTCCCCAGCCGATCCGGCCGACCTGGCTGCCGAGGATCTTCTGACGGCGGATGTGGAACTGCGGCGCGAGCGTCAGCGAGACGTTCTTGTTCGCGTAGTACGAGAGCACGACGATCGTGCCTTCCATGCCCGTCTCCTCGATCGCCGTCTGCAGCGCTGCGGGAGCGCCGCTGGCCTCGATGTAGAGGTCGGCGCCGCGGCCCTTCGAGAGAGCGGCAAGCGCCTCGTGCAATTCGGCGGGGCCGATCGCAGCGTCTGCGTCCACCGCGGCCGCAGCCAGAGCACGTCGCTCCGCGACCGGATCGACGAGGATGAGCGTGCGAGCGGTGCGCCGCGCGAGGTGCGCACAGAACGTGCCGACGATTCCGAGCCCCGAGACGACGACGACGTCGCCGATGCGCGCCGGGGCGTCCAGGAAGCCGTTGAGCGCGACCGTGAGGAGGTTGGCGAACGTCGCCTTGCGCGGCTCGATGTCGGGCGGGAGCGGGAAGACGAACTCCGACGGGATGGTGAAGCGGTCCTGGTGCGGATGGAACGCGAACACCGTGTCGCCCACGGCGAAGGGGGCGCCGGCGCCGACGCGTTCGACCCGGCCGACGACCTGGTAGCCGTATTTGAGCGGGAACGGGAAGCTGCCGGCGCCCATCGGCAGCGCCGTCTCTTCCGCCGAGACCGCCAGGCCGCGGTAGAAGTTCAGCTCGGTGCCGGCGCTGACGAGGGAGAAGAGCCCGGCGACCTCGATCTCGTCCCGGCCCGGCGGCTTGACGGCCTCCTCGCGTAGCTCGGCGCGCCGCGGACCGGCGAACCAGACTGCCTGTGCCATTGCCCCCGCCTCCCTCGTCGTCCTCTATGAAGTGTCACTACCGAGTCTATTCGAGTCTTGCAGTCTCGCTACAGTTCGAGGAAGATACTCGCTCGATGGGGGGCGCCTCGTGAACAGTCGTCTGCTCGGGGCCAGCGGGCTGCGCGTCTCGGAGCTGTGCCTGGGCGTCGGGACGTTCGGCGACCGGGAGTTCGGCGCCGATCCCGACGAGAGCGCACGGATCTTCCGGTCGTACCTCGACGCCGGCGGCAGGTTCTTCGACGTCGCGAACACGTATGCGGAGGGGCGATCCGAGGAGATCCTCGGTGCGCTGGCCAAGGGCATGCGCGACGAGCTCGTGATCGGAACGAAGTACACCGCAATGACGAGACCGGGAGACCTGAACTCGTGGGGGAACCACAGGAAGAGCCTGCGGCAGGCGCTCGACGCGAGCCTTGCGCGGCTCCAGACCGACTACGTCGACGTCCTCTGGGTCCATGCGTGGGACGGGCTGACGCCGCTCGACGAGATCGTGCGCGCGCTCGACGACGAGATCCGCCGGGGCAGGGTGCTCTACGCCGGGGTGTCGAACACGCCGGCGTGGGCGATTGCGCGCGCGCAGACCCTTGCTGAGGAACGAGGCCTGTCGCCGTTCGTGGCCCTGCAGACGGAGTACAACCTCGCGACGCGGACGGCCGAGCACGAGCTGCTCCCGATGACGAAGGCGCTGCATCTGAGCGTTCTCTCGTGGTCGCCCCTCGCGGGCGGTGTGCTCGCCGGCGGCTATCGCTCGCCGAACGACAGCAGCGGGACCCGCTGGCCGTACGACGAGGTGCCGACGCGACGGCTCGAGATCGCGGCGGCCGTCGCCGAGGTCGCCGCCGAGATCGGCCGGACGCCCGCCGAGGTGGCGCTCGCGTGGCTGCGGCAGCGGCCGATCCCGGTGATCCCGATCATCGGCGCCCGCAAGCTGTCCCAGCTCGAGCAGAATCTCGCCGTGCTCGACATCCGGCTGGCCCCGGACGAGCTGACGAAGCTCGACGCGCTCAGCGCGCCGCTGCCGATCATGCCGGGCGAGTTCATGGACACGCCCGCGGCGGCGAGGTTCTTCGACCAGGGGTCGCGGCGGTTCGTGATCGTCGAATGATCGCCGCCGGCGCGGCCACCGGGTTGCCTCGACGTGGGGCCGCTCGGTGAGCTTCGACCTCGCGTTCCACGGCGGGTCGGTCGTGACGAGCTCGGGACGCCGGCGCGCAAGCGTCTACGTTCGCGACGAGCGCATCGCCGTGGTCGGCGGCGAGACGCTGCCGGCTGCGCGCACCGTCGATGCGACCGGGCTGCTCGTGCTGCCCGGCATGATCGACACGCACGTCCATTTCATGGATCCCGGCGACGCGAGCCGCGAGGACTTCCCGACGGGAACGAGCGCCGCCGCGTGCGCCGGCGTCACGACGGTGGTCGAGCACACGCACTCCCGGCCGGTGCGGACTGTCGCAGAGCTCCAGGCCAAGCGCGCGCATCTCGCGCAGCGTGCGGTTGTCGACTACGGCCTTGCCGCCCACGCGTGGCCCGACCTGCTCGACGAAGCGGAGCCGCTGTGGCGCGCGGGAGCGACGTATCTGAAGGTGTTCACGTGCACGACGCACGGCGTCCCCGGGTTCGACGCCGCGCATCTCCTCGAGCTGTTCCGGCGCTCCGCCGCCGTGGGAGCGCGCTGTCTCGTCCACTGCGAGGACGAGTCGATCACCGGCTACTGGGAGGAGAGCCTGCGCGCGGCGGGACGCCGTGACCCGGCGATCGTGTGCGAGTGGCGAAACCGGGACGCCGAGGCGACGGCGACGCTCGTGACCGCGTTCCTCGCGCGGATCGCGGGAGCATCGGTCGTAATCGCGCACGCGAGCAATCCGGACATCCTGCGACTCGTCGAACGGGAGCGGGCGGCAGGCGCGGACGTCCTCGTGGAGAGCTGCCCGCAGTACCTGCTGCTCCGGGAGGACGAGCTGCTCGACTTCGGCCCGTTTCGAAAGTTCACGCCACCCGCCCGCGCGCGGAGTCAGGGCGACCTCGACCGGATGTGGGAGGCGCTCGCCACCAACCGGATCCACCACGTGTCGAGCGACCACGCCCCCTCGACGGCGGCGCAGAAGACGGCGGGGGAGATCTGGGACGTGCACTTCGGCCTTCCCGGCATCGACACGACGCTTCCGGTGCTGCTCGACGCTGCGCGCGCGGGCCTGATCGCCTACGAGCGCGTCGTGGAGGCCTACTCCGAGGCGCCCGCGCGGGCCTACGGGCTCTGGCCGCGCAAGGGCTCGCTCCGCGAAGGCGCGGATGCCGACGTCGTCCTCGTCGATCCGGAGCGGAGCTGGGCCGTGACGGACGACAGCGTGATCTCCCGCGCCGGATGGTCGCCGTTCTCGGGCCGCACCTTCGTGGGCGGCGCCGTCGCGACCTATGTGCGCGGCGCCCTCGTCGCCGCAGACGGCAAGGCGGTCGCGGAGCCCGGCACCGGGCGGTTCGTCGCGGGCGCGGGCGCGCGACCGCAAGCCGGCACGGTGAGAGAATGACGCGATGACGCCGGGCATCCGCACCGATCTCGCAACGTTCGCGCACGGCCAGTTCCGCGTCGACTACGAGCACCGCCCCGACCCCCACGAGCTGCGGCAGAAGCGGCTGGCGAAAGCGCGGGCCGAGATGAAGGGCGCAGGGCTCGATGCGCTGCTTCTCTGGAAGGACGAGAACGTCCGCTATCTGACGGGGCTGCGCGCCCAGCTGATCGCCGGCAAGACCGCGCTCCTCAACGGCTGCCTGCTGATCGGCGATGAGCCGCCGATCCTCCTGGCCTCCGGAGGCGAGATCCAACGCGTGCGCACGGTCATGCCGTGGATCGAGGAAGTGCACGCAGTGCCGATCATGGAGGCGCGCGGTCTCGTCCGCGGCGCCGTCGAGCACACGATCGCTCCGATTCTCGAACGGCACGAGGTGGCGCGGCTCGGCCTCGACGAGAGCGCGTTCTGTCAGGTCGAAGCCCTTCAGGCCCTGGCGCCGGCCGTCGGCCTCGCCGACGGCGACGCCGTCATGCAGCGCGCAAGGCTGATCAAGTTTCCGGAGGAGATCGCGCTGATCGAGGAAGCGTGTGCGATCGCGGAAGGCATGCTGGAAGTAGCGGTGCAGTCGATCCGGCCCGGCGTTCGCGAGACGGACGTCGTGGCCGAGGCGATGCACGAGCTGTACCGGCTCGGCGGCGAGCTCTCGCACGTGACGACTCCGTTCGTCGCCTCCGGCGAGCACATGGCCCCCCCCAACCGGATCGCCTCGGACAAGATCATCCGGAACGGCGACGTCGTCTTCATCGACATCGGCGCAATGTGGTCGGGGTACTTCGGCGACATCGGCAGGACGGTGATCTGCGGCACGCCGAATCGGCAGCAGCAGGAGGTCTTCACTGCCGTGTACGAGTCGCTTCAGGCTGCGACGACGGCGATGCGCGCCGGGAACACGAACGACGACGTCGCGCGCGCCGTCCGCGACACGGCGGCGGCGCGCGGCCTCGGGGCCGACAAGTTCATCAGCCTGTTCATCGGCCACGGCGTCGGCATCGGCGCGAACGAGCCGCCGTACATCGGCGAGGATCTTCCCGGTGCGGAGACCGTCGTGCTCGAGGCAGGGATGACGTTCGCCGTCGAGCCGCTCATCTGGATCCCTGGCGTGCGCGGAGGCGCGGGCGTCCGGCTCGAGGACACGATCGTCGTCACCGCCGACGGAGGCCGCTTGCTCTCGCGCGCCCCGTTCGACGAGCGGCTGCTGCTTTAGCGCTCCACCTCGACGACCCGTCCCTCCCGTGCCGACCGCGTCATCGCGTGGGTGAGCCACACGCTGCGAAGCCCGTCCATGCCGGACGGGTTCGGCTCGAGATCGTCGACGACCGCGCGCTGGAAGGAGGCAAGCGTACGGTCGTAGGCGTCGACGGTCGACGTCGTCGTCACGCGCTCCTCGCCGTCCACGAGGATCGCGAGCTCGCCGCGCTCGATCCACGGGCGTGTCACTCCCCGGCCGATGATCCGGCCTTCGCTGCCGTAGATCTGGATGTCCGGCTGGTAGCCGGGAATCGCCTGGTTGGCGTTGACGTATGCGAGCACGCCGCTCTCGAAGCGCAGCAGGGCGAGCGCGATCGTCTCGAGCTCGTCACGGCGGCCGACGTCGAGCAGCACGGCCACCTCGGCCACTTCCGAGTCGAGGAGGTAGCGCAGGAGGTCATACGCGTGCACGCCGAGGTTGTTGATCGTGCCGAGTCCGGCGAGACCGGAGTCGGTGCGCCAGTTCTGCATCGGCACCCGGCCCGCGCTTGCCTCGCACTGCACGATCTGGATGGCTCCGAGCGCGCCGCTCTGGATGACCTTGCGAACTTCGGCGAACACCTGGTGGTGGCGGGTCTGGAAGTTCACCCCCAGCTTCACGCCGGCATCGCGGCATGCGGCGACCGCTGCTTCGGCATCGGCAACGGACGTCGCGAGCGGCTTCTCGCACAGCACGTGCTTGCCGGCCGCCGCAGCCGTGCAAACCTGCTCGGCATGCAAGGCGTTCGGCGTCGACACGAACACGATGTCGACGGCCGGATCCTCGAGCAGCTCGTCGTACCTCGTCGTGGCCAGCCGCGCGCCGTGCCGTGCCGCGAACGCCTCCGCGCGACTCTGGTCGCGGCTGACGATGCCGACGAGCTCCCCGCCGTCGAGCTTCGCGAGCGCGGGGGCGATCACGTTGTTCGCGATCGCCGAGCCGCCGACTATGCCCCACCCGACCGCCATCCGCTACACGGCTGCGGGCGACGTCGCGAGGACGTCCTGCGCGATGGCGTGGAACTCGTCCGGGCTGAGCAGGCCCTTCTTCTCGAGCGAGGTCGCCTTGACCCGATCGAGGATCGCCGCCGTCTGCTCTGCGTCCGCAGGGCCGAGCCCGACCTTGTCGAGCCAGATCAGCACCGAGTCGAGACCGCTGCCCTTGCCGAGGACGATCTCCGGGCCGGTCTGCCCGACCAGCTCGGGCCGGAACGGGAAGGCCTCGAGCAGATTCTCCGAGCCGACGTTCTTCACCCAGCTCGTGATGATCCCCGACTCCACGTGGAAGATCCGGTCTCCGACGATCCCGCGGTTCGGCGGCACCGGGACACCGGCGAGCTCGCGGACGAGCTTCGACAGCCCGTAGAGCTTCGTCGTGTCGATGCCGCTCTCGACGCCGTACAGCGTCTTCAGCGCAAGCACGGTGTCCTCGAGCGGCACGTTGCCGGAGCGCTCGCCGATTCCGCTCACGGACACCTGGACCGTGCCGACGCCCTGCGAGACCGCGGTGACGGTGTTCGCGACGCCGAGACCGAAGTCCATGTGGAAGTGCGTCTCGAGCGGCTTCGAGATCCGCTCCTTCACCTTCCGGGTCATGAACGCCGCCGCCGGCGGCGACAGCACGCCGAACGTATCGACGAGGACGAGACCGTCCATGTGCCCGTCGCGCTCGATCGTCTCGATCAGGTCGAGGAACTCCGTGATCTCCGCCCGCGTCGAGTCGATCGGGAAGAAGATCACCTTCAGCCCGTGCTCGTGCGCGAAGCTCGTCGACTCGACCGTCGCTTCGATCGCCCGCTCGTACGGCCACTTGTAGGCCAGCTCGATGATGTGCCGGCTCGAAGGGATCTCCATCACGATTCCCTCGACGCCGGCCTCCAGGGCGGCTTCGACGTCCGAGACCATGCACCGCGAGAACGCGAAGATCCGCGACGGCAGGCCGGCGGCGGCGATTCGCTTCACCGCGGCCGCGTCGGACGGGGAGACCGCGGGAAGGCCGGCCTCGATCCGGTCGACGCCGGCCTCGGCGAGCGCCTCGGCGATGCGGACCTTCTCGTCCGCGGTGAACTCGACGCCCGCCTGCTGCTCGCCGTCGCGAAGCGTGACGTCGTGCACCTCGATCCGCGGCGGCAACGTGAAGGCCTCGGTCACCTCCGGCTGATAGTTCCACGAGCTGACGAAATAGTCGTCGGTCTTCCACGGTTCGTTCGACATCGGTCGTCCTTTCGCTAGATCATCACGCGTCCGCCGGCGACGTCGATTGTCACCCCGGTCAGCCACCCGGCGGCATCGGAGAGCAGGAACACCGTTGCGTTGGCGCTGTCCTCGGAGGCGCCGAGCCGCCCGAGCGGCGACAGCCCCTCCGTGAACGCGAGCGCCTCGGGCGTCATCGCGCGCTCGATCCGCTCGGTCAGCGTCGTGGCGGGCGCCACGCAATTCGCGCGCACCCCGTGCTTTCCGAGCTCGAGCGCGACGTGACGCGTGAACATCGCGATTCCCGCCTTCGAGGCCGCATACGCGGCCTGCGTCGGCTTGTCGAGGACACGGCCCGCGCAGGAGGACATCGTCACGATCGCGCCGCGACGCCGCTCGATCATTCCCGGCGCGAACGCGCGCACGGTGAGGAACGTCGAGGTGAGGTTCGCGTCGATCACCGTCCTCCACTCGTCGAGGCCCATCTCGCACACGGGTGTGAACGACTCGAATCCGCCCGCGAAGGCCGCCAGCAGGTCGACCGGGCCGAGGGCCTCCTCGACACGCTCGTGGACATCTTTCATCTCGGCCTCGCTCGTGCAATCGCCGCGCACGCCGACCGCGCCCGGGCCGAGCTCCGCGACGAGCTCGTCGATCGCCTCCTGCCCGCGGCCGTTCACGGCCACGCGCACGCCGTTCGCCACGAGCGCGCGGCAGGTCGCGGCGCCGATGCCCTTCGAGCCGCCGGTGACGAGGGCGGCCTTGCCCTCGAGGTCGGGATAGAGCGCTGCCGGGCGGCTCAATTGACCGCCGAGACCGCCGGCTCGCCGCGCAGTGCGCGCACCACCTCGTCGACCGCGCGTCGCTGGAGCTCGCGCTCGGACTCGACCGAGTAGAACGCCATGTGGGGCGTCAGGATCACCCGCGGGTGCGTGCGCAGTGGACTGTCCGCGGGCAGCGGCTCCTCCTCCGTCACGTCGAGGGCGAGCCCGGACAGCGTGCCGGCGTCGAGCGCCCGTACCGCGGCCGCGGCGTCGACGAGCCCGCCGCGCGACGTATTGATCACGAACGGCGCGCGCAGCATCGACCCGATCAGCTCCGCGCCGACGAGATGGCGTGTGTCTGCCGTCAGTGGCGCGTGCACCGAGACGAAGTCCGCCTCCGCCACGGCCTCTTCCGGAGAGGAGGCACGAGAGAGGCCGGGCATGTCGTCGTGCAGGAAGGGGTCGTACCCGACGACCTCGAGGCCGAACGCGCGCGCCCGGTCGAGTACCTGTCGCCCGATGCGGCCGACGCCGAGCAGCGCGAGGCGCTTTCCCGCCACGCGGTGAACGCGGCCGTGAGGTACCTGCCATCCGCCGGAGCGCACGCTGTCGATCGCGGGCAGCAGCTGCCGCGCGCACAGGAGCAGGAGAGCCATGGCGTGATCGGCCACCTCGTCGATGCAGTAGTCGGGGACGTTCGTGACGCGAATGCCCGCGCGCGTCGCTGCTGCGACGTCGATGTTGTCGACGCCGATGCCGTAGCGCGAGATGATCTTGCAGCCGCCACGGGCCGCTGCTTCCACTACTCGCTCGCCGACGGCGGCGTAGCAGACGAGGAGGGCATCTGCATGCTCCGCCGCCGCCGCGAGCGTCTGCTCGTCACTCGCCGAAGCGAGGACGAGCTCTCCACCAACCTCTGCAATCGCGGAACGCTCGATGTCGAGGTCGGTGAAAACGTGGTCGGAAACAACGACCCGCAAGGGTGTGACCTACGAGAGAGCCTCGTCGGAGAAGGGGTGCTTCGTGAAGATCACCGGCCCATCTTTCGTGACGAGCAGGTTCTCCTCGAGGCGCACCGTCTGCTCGAGGCCCGGATGGCCGGCGAAGGTCTCGGCGGCGAAATACATGTTCTCCTGGAGCTCGACCGGGTAGTCGAGCGAGTAGGCGCGCGAGATCCACATGCCCTCGTAGAGCGACAGGCCGATCGAGTGCGCGAACTGCTGGAGCGTCACCGTGCCGAACTCGTCGTCTGCGTACTTGGGGAGTTTGGCCGCGACGTCGGCGGTGGTGTTGCCGGCCTTCATCTGGCCGATCGCCGCGTACATCGACTCGTAGCACTCCTTGTAGAGATCCTTCTCCTTGGGTGTCCAGCGGCCGCCGACCTTGAAGCAGCGGACGAAGTCGACGAAATAGCCGCCCGGCCCGACCGCGTTCTGGTCGATGATCACGAGGTCGCCCTCGCGGATCACCTTGTCCGTGTGCCAGCGGCGATACGGGCTCGTGTTGCCGCCTGAGGCCACGATGATGTCGTAGACGAAGTCGAAGCCGTGCGTGTAGAGATACTCGTTGACCTTCGCCGTGATCTCGCTCTCGCGCACGCCCGGCTTCAGCCACTCGTGCTCGATCTTCCACATAGCGGTGTCGCCGATCGCCGACGAGATCTTCAGGCACTCGAGCTCGTCCGGGGTCTTCACGACGCGTGCGCCCGACATGGCGGGCCACGCGCTCACCGTCTTCATCCCGGCGCGCTCGAACGCCGCGGCCGCCGACGGGTCGTAGATGTCCAGCCCGATCGGCTCCTTGTCGACCCCGTGCTCGCGGAGCACGTCGACGATCGACGCGGCCATCTTGTCCGCCATCATCTGCTCCGCCGTCTCTGACCACTTCCACGTGATCGCCGGCCGGATGCGCCCGCTCAGCCACGGCGCGTCGATCTTCGCGCATTCGAGGTCCGACCCTGCTGTCTCGAACAACACCGGATCGCCGTCTCGCGGCAACACGCAGTATCGGATGAAAATGTTGTTCTTCCAGTTACCCTGGAAGACGCTTGTGATGTAGCGGACATTCTCGCCGACGAAGCACACGAGGGCGCCGAGGTCCTGCTTCTCCATCTCCCGCCGGGCCCGTTCGAGGCGATCACGGCGCAACCGGTCGAAGTCGACCCTCGTCTGCCAGTCCGTGCCAGACGTGCTGAAGACGCGCCGCGGATCGTGTTCGTGCGGCTTCTGAAGGAACGAAAGGTCGAGATCCTTCCCCGTCTCGGTCAGCCGATGTCGTTCGCCGTGCGTCGTGGCCACGTGGTCCGCCTCCCCTGGGTTCGCTGCTGTGAACTTTTCAGCAACAGTCTAATTCTCTGTCAAGTTATACTTCAAGTTGTCCCGTGTATCCGCATTCTTACAAGCGAAACTTAACACTCTTGACGAGGCTGACGCGATCGGATCGGCAGCGGTGAGCGCTGTCTCGCGCGGAATGGGCGTCGGCGCGCGTTGAGGGCCATGGCCGTCGTCGACTACGGGCAGCCGCTCGTCGAGATCGACGTTCCCGAGCCCCGGCTGCGCCCGGGAACGGCGGTGATCGAGGTGCTGACGTGCGGCGTCTGCTTCAGCGACGTGAAGACCTCGCGCGGGCAGATGCCCTTCAGCTCCACCCTGAAGCTGCCCCACATTCCGGGCCACGAGATCTGCGGAAGGGTGCTGGAGACGGATCCGCCGGGCCTCTTCGAGCCCGGCCAGCTCGTGCTCGCCTACCACTACTGGCCGTGCGGCCGCTGTCGCCGCTGCACCGCCGGCGACGAGGTGCTCTGTTACGACCTCCAGGGCTGGCTCGGGTTCACGCATCCCGGCGGGTTCCAGGAGCGCCTGGTCGTTCCCGTCGAGCGGCTGCTGCGGCTGCCGCCCGGGATCGACCCGGTGAGCGCTGCGCCGATGACCTGCGCGCTCGGGACCGCCTACCGCGCGACGGTTACCCGCGGCGGCGTCCGCGCGGGCACGACGGTCGCCGTGGTCGGGCTCGGGGGTGTCGGCATCCACGCCCTCCAGGTCGCCGCCGCAGCAGGCGCGATGTCGGTCGGTCTCGACGTCACGGAGGCTTCGCTCGAGCTTGCCCGCGGCCTCGGACTCGACGCCGTCGATGCCCGCGCGTTCCGCCGCGACGAATCCGCATTCGCCTCGATCGCGGAGGAGGGCTTCGACACTGTCGTCGTCACCGCCGGCAGCCCGGCGGCGTACCGGCAGGCAGGCGAGCTCGTGCGCAGGGGCGGCCGGATCGTGGCCGTCGGCTACGCGCTCGAGACCGCGTTCGAGCTCGAGACGCCGCGGCTCGTGCTCGACGAGATCCAGGTACTCGGGTCGAGGTTCGCGACGCGCGGCGAGCTCCAGCAGGCGATCGAGCTCGTGCAGGCGGGGCTCGTCAAGCCGGTCGTCGGCGCGGTGCGGCAACTCGAGGACGTGAACGAGGCATTCGCCGATTTGACCGATGGCCGCGTCGCCGGCCGCACCGTCCTCCGGGTGGCCCACGATGCGTGAGGTCGCCCCGTACCGCGCGACCCGCAGTTGTCAACACGCGGCATGAGAACGCAATAGGCTGTGCCCACCGGAGGCTGACGCGTGACGCTCGACCCACACCAATCGCAGTCGTATGTCGAGGCCGCAGAACGCCAGTTCGCGACCGTTCGCGAACGCCTGATCGAGCGGCGCCGGGAGCTCGGGATGTCGATGTCCTCGCTCGCCCGCAACATCGGCGTCTCGCCGAGCATGATCAGCCAGATCGAGCGCGGCCAGAGCCTGCCCTCGGTCGAGACGCTGTTCGCGCTCGCGGCCGCCCTCGGGGCCACCGTCGACACGTTCTTCGCCGCCGGAGCGGCCGATGCCCCCGCGCCCCCCGCAGCGGAGGACGAGGGTCACACCGGTCTGTCCCACGGCGCCCAGGATGCTCCGAGCGGAGAGCCTGCCGGCGGGAACCGCTATCTCGTGCGGCGGGCCCAGCGGGCCGCGATCAACGTGCACGGCGGCGTCCGCTGGGAGCGCCTGACGCCGCAGTCGCTTCAGGACGTCGAGTTCCTCGAGCTGATCTACGAACCGGGCGCCGAGTCGAACGAGCGTCTCTACCGGCATCCCGGCTTCGAGATGGTCGTCGTGCTCGAGGGGCGCTTCGACATCTACGTCGGTTTCGAGCGGTACGAGCTCGGCCCGGGCGACAGCATGGCGTTCGCATCGTCGATTCCGCACCGCTACGTGAACCCGCTCTCGCAGCCGTCCCGCGCGGTGACGACGATCCTGCGCGATCCGGCGGCGCAAGGCGACGGCCGTGTCGCCGTCGACCTGCTCGCCGTCGAGCCGGAGTCGGCGCCGCTCGAGCACGATCCGTCCGGCGGCGTCGAGAAAGAGTCGCAGACGGGCAGCCCCGTCACGACGTCCGGCTGAGCTCGAGCGCTATGACGGTGCTCGTCGGCGAGGTCGAGGTCGTCCCGATCGTGGAGCTCGAAGCCGGGCCGCTGATCCAGCGGCTGATCACCGAGGCGACGCCGGCGCGCGTGCGGGAGATCGAGTGGCTCGTTCCGAGCTTCGCGGATCGCGACGGCAACTTGAGGGCCACCGTCCAGGGATTCCTCGTGCGCTCGAACGGGACGAACGTGCTCGTGGACACGGGTATCGGGGACGACAAGCCCCGTGCCGAGATCCCCGAGTGGTCGCAGCTGCGCACCGGCTTCCTCGAGCGGCTGCGCGCGACCGGCGTCGAGCCCTCGGATATCTCCACGGTCGTCTGCACGCACATCCACATCGACCACGTGGGTTGGAACACGTCGCTTCGAGACGGGCGCTGGGTGCCGACCTTCCCTTCCGCGACCTACGTCTTCGTGCGAGAGGAATACGAGTGGTGGACGGCCGACGCGCAGCGCGGGAGCCCCGACAGCCGCGCCGCATTCGAAGACTCTGTCCGGCCGATCGTCGAGGCCGGCCTGGCCGAGCTGGTCGACGGAAAGCACCGGCTCGACTCGAGCCTACGGCTGGTGCCGACCCCTGGGCATACGGCGAACCACGTGAGCGTGGCGATCGAGTCGGCCGGCGAACGCGGGCTGATCACAGGCGACGTCCTCCATCACCCGTGCCAGCTGGCGTTCCCGCATTGGTCGACGAGCGCCGACGAGGATCCCGACGGCGCCGCGACGACGCGCGCCCGCGTGCTCGGAGAAGCGGCCGACGCTGGGACGCTGCTGATCGGCTCGCATTTCACGGAGACGCCGGCCGGACTCCTGATCCGGGAGGACGGCGGCTTCAGGCTCGACGTCTAGTGCGAAGCCTCCCAGGCGGCCAGCAGCCCCTCGCGTCCGCGACGCGCCTGCTCGACCCAGGGGAGCTTCCAGACCGAGTCCGGGTAGTCCTGGCCCCAGCGGCCGTCGTCGGAGAAGACCTCGAGGTCGAACCAGCCGTCGAACCCGCCTGCCCGTAGCGCGGTGAAGATCGCCGGCAGGTCGACGATCCCGTCGCCCGGCAGCACCCGGTCGTTCCAGCTGCGCGTGGGGTCGCGGTAGTCGTTCAGGTGCACGACGTTGATGCGCGATGCGTACTGCTGCGTCAGCTCGAGGATCCGGTCGGACGAGTCCCAGACGTGCCAGATGTCGTAGCAGAGTGGGACGTCCGGCCTGCCCGCCTCTGCGAGGAACTCGACCGCCGCTTCGAGCCCGAAGATGAACGAGTAGTTCTGCGGATCGGAGTAGCGGAAGGTCTCGAAGCTGAGCGGGAGGCCGACCTCGTCGGTCGCGGCGGCCATCCTGCGCACGCCGTCGGCCGCAAGGTCGCGCGCCTCGTCGAGCGAGAACGAGCCCTGCGGGCCGGTCAGGCAGAGGATCGAGGTCGGCTCGAGGACGGCGAGCTTGCGCACGCCCTCGCACATCAGCTCGATGCGCTCCTCCACGTCGTCGGGCCCGTTGATCGTCGGCCCCGGCAGGAAGGACATGACCGCGGGGATGCACGCGGCTGCCTGGAGTCCGGCGGCCCGCAACGCGGCCGCAACCTCCTTCGGATCGGTGTCCCCGATCTTCGCCTCGTCGACGCTCAACCCGGTGGCACCGGACTGGCGCGCGATCTCGATGTCCTCGGCGAGGGTCGTATCCGGGAATGCAAGCTCGCAGAGCGCGTATTTCGGAGTCGCGGTCACCGGTCGGCCTTCCTCTCAGTTCGCGGGCTTCACGCCGGCTGTGGCACCGGCGACTTTGAAGGGAGGTTTACAGATTTCCCACCGTCCGTGTCGAGCACCAGCCGAAATACGACCATTATCCCGAGATCTCGCGGACGGGGTGGAAGTCGGGCTTGAAGCCTCGGCGCGCGCCCTGTAGGTTCGTTCAGGTCTGCCTGCCCGCACCGAAACCCGCCCGCTGCAGTTGAAGCTCGTCGTGGGCTCCACACGGCCGCAGCGGAACGCCGACCGGGTGCTGCCGTGGCTCGTCGAGCGGGCCGGGGCGAGGGACGAGTTCGACCTCGAGGTGCTCGATCTCCGCGACTGGCCGCTGCCGATGTTCGCAGAGCTTTCCTCGCTCAACGGCGAACGGCCGGAGCCGGGCTACTCGAGCCCGGTGGTCGAGCGATGGAACCGGACGATCGCGGACGGCGACGGCTATCTCTTCCTGACGCCGGAGTACAACCACAGCTTCCCGGGCGTCCTGAAGAACGCGATCGAGAGCGTGTTCGAGAGCTGGGCCTTCCGGAACAAGCCGGCGGCGTTCGTCGCGTACAGCCGCGGCCTCGCCGCCGGGATCAGAGCAGTCGAGCAGCTCTCCCTCGTCGCGATCGACGCCGAGCTCGTGCCGCTGCGCAACACGGTCCTGATCGCGAGGGTCGAGTCGGCGTTCGCTCCGAACGGCGAGCCGGGCGATCCGGGAACCGAGCGGAGCCTGCAGCTGCTGCTGGACGATCTCGCCTGGTGGTCGGCCGCCCTCCGCGACGCGCGCGACCGGGGTGAGGTTCCGCCCGCGCACCTGCGGACGTGAGCGGAGGGCGGCCTACTCGGGCAGCGTCGTCGCGTCGCCTGCGATCGCGGCTTCCGGACTCGTAGGCTTCCGGCCGCCCGCCCTGGGGTCGTAGCCCTCGAGCCTGGCCAGCCAGCCCCACACCTCTCTCGCGCGGACCTTCCGCGAGCTCACGATCACTGCAGCGACGATGATCGTGCCCTGTGCCATCAACTGCTGCGGCGCGCCGAGACCGACGAGGATCAACGCGTTGTTCAGCGTCGCAATGAGCAGGGAGCCCACGACGGCGCCGACGACGCTGCCCTTGCCGCCCGTCAGCACCGTGCCGCCGATGATCACGGCGGCAACGACGTTGAGCAGGTCCGACCCTCCGGTCGTGAACTCTGCGGCGGCAAACTGGCCGTCGTAGAGGAGGCCCGCAAGCGCGCCGGCGATGCCGCTGACCATGAGGACGCCGATCTTGATCCGCCCGGTACTGATGCCGGAGAACCGAGCCGCGTTGCGGTTAGCGCCGGTCGCGAGCACCTTCCGCCCCAGAGCCGTCCACGACAGCACGACGGCGCCGATGATCAAGGCGATCAGCGACCAGATGTCCAGGACGGGAATCGGGCCGATGCTGCCGAGTCCGAACCAGTTGAGGAAGCGCGCGTTGCTGATCGGGATCGTGTTCGTGTTCGTGATCCACTGAGCGACGCCTTGCATGATCCCGAGCATGCCGAGCGTGACGACGAACGACGGGATCGCAAAGCCGACGGTGACGACGCCGTTGATGAGCCCGACTCCTGCACCGAACGCTACCGCCGTGACGGCCGCGAGCATGAAGCCGAGGTGCCACGACATGAGAACGGCGGCGATGAGCGCTGAGACCGGCACGATCGAGGCGATCGACAGGTCGATCTCTCCGCTCGAGATCACGAACACGGTCGCGACGGCCATGACGGTGATCGTCGCCGAGACACGAACGATGTTCAGAAGGTTCGTGACGCCGAGAAAGTTGTCGTGGCGAAGGATCACGCCGAAGATCAAGACGGTGACGAGCATCGCGCCGATGAGAATCCCCGCGTTGTCGCCCGTGTAGGTGCGCCAGGCGACCCGTCCGATCGATCGTGCTACAGGAGTCCAGAGAGCCGTGCGGCCGTCCCGACTCGACTCGGTCCCACCTTGGCTGCTGCTGTCCACGCTCATCTCGCCTCCCTCGCCGCGGACGCGAGCTCCAGATACTGGGCGCGCTGCATTCTCGCAATGATCACGTCTTCGTTGAACTCGGCCTCGCCGCGCTCGATCGACACCTCGACCACCCCGTCTCGCAAGACGATAACCCGATCGACCACCTCGAGCAGCTCCCTCAGATCGGAGGTCACCCAGAGCACCGCCGTTCCGCGTTCGGCCAGCGCGCGCACATGCTGGATGATCTCGCGTGCCGCACCGATGTCGACGCCGAACGTGGGCTCGTCCAGGAGCAGCAGCTCCGCGCCCGCGGCAAGAGCCTTCCCCAGGACGACCTTCTGCTGGTTGCCGCCGGAGAGCTCGCCGACGATCTGGTCGATGCTGCGTGCCCGGATGTCCAGGCGCGACATCATGTCTTGCGTCACCACTCTGCCCTTGGACATCTCGAGGACGCGCAGTTTGTTGACGAAGCGTTTCAGGATCGACAGGACGATGTTCTCGGCGATCGGCTTCGTGAGGACGAGCCCGTGCACGCCGCGGTCCTCGGGCGTGAGGTAGACGTTGTGCGCGATCGCCGCGCGCGGTGAGCGAGGCTTGTGCGGGGCGCCGCCGAGAGCGACCTCTCCACCCGTCGGCCGGATGTCGCCGAACAGCGTCTTCAGGAGCGTCGAGCGGCCGCTGCCGGCGAGACCCGCGACCCCGAGGATCTCGCCCGGCGCCACGCTGAACGAGACGTCGAGGAGTTTGTCGCCGACCTGGAGGTGGCTCACATCCAGGGCCGGTTGCTTCTCGGCCCCGGCGCCGCCGCTGTCAGCACGCTTCGACGCCACCGTCGACGCGACCGACGCCCGGCCGAGCATCGCCTCGATCAGCTCGGCCATGTTCGTCTGGCTCGTCGGCGTCGACAGGACGACGGAGCCCTCGCGCAGGCACGTGACCTCGTCGCTGACGGCGAAGACCTCCGCCAGATGATGGGTGATCAGGACGATCCCCGTTCCCCTCGCGGCCACCGTTCGCATCACGTCGAAGAGCCGGGTGATCTCCTCTCTGCCCAGCGGAGCCGTCGGCTCGTCGAGAATCAACACCTCGTCGCCGAGCCGCAGTGCTTTTGCGATCTCCAGCAGCTCCTGCTCGATCGTGCTCATCTCCGACACGCTCTTTCGCAAGAGCGCTCTCGAGATCCCGAGTTGATCGAGGAGCTCTCGCGCCTCATCGGCCTCGGAGCCTCGCTTCACGAGCCGGAGCCGGTTCTTCTGCTCGGCGTTGAGGAAGAGGTTGTCGAGTCCGTTCAGCGTTGTGATGAGGCTGCGTTCCTGGAGGACCATCCCGAGGCCCAGCTCGCGTGCGGCCGCCGGACGGGAGTACACGAGGTTCTTGCCCCGGATGCGTACGTCACCCTGTGTCGGTTCGTAGGCGCCGAGGGCGATCTTCATCAGCGTGGACTTGCCCGCGCCGTTATGGCCGACGATCGCGTGGATCGTCCCGGGCCGCACGCAGAAGTCCACGTCCTGGAGGACCCAGACCTCACCGAAGCGCATGCCGATCTGCCGCATGTCGAGCGCGGGTTCGCGCGGGGCCGGTTCGCTAGTCAAGCACTCTCCGATAACGGCGATTCGTCGATGGTGTCTCCGAGCACACTCAACGCATCCGTGGGACGAAGCGCTTCGGCCGGTCGGCTTGCGTTACTCCTGCCGGCCGAAGCGCTTCTGCATCGCTTCCCGTGCTGGGCTACTTCTTGCAGGAGCTCCCGCACGGCATGTCGGGCCCGTGCATGAAGTTCCACGAGTCGAGAACGTTCGCCGACGTGGAGGGCCACACCGGCACGACGACGTACGGATGGATCTTCGCGCCGATCTCCGAAAGCGCAGCCGAGAGAGCCATCGATCTGCCCCCGTCGTACATGTCCTCGCCCATGTCGATCGAGATCGTTCCATTGTGGACGAGCTGGGAGGCACCTTCGGTCGAGAGATCCATCGTCGCGATGTGGACCTTGCCCTGCATGCCCGCGGCCTTGACCGCCGCAGCCTCGCCGATCGCCGCGTTGTCTTCCCACGGCGCGAAGAGGAGGTTGACGGTCGGGTGAGCCTTGAGGAACGCGAGGGTGAACGCGAGCGAGCCGTTCGGGTCGGTGTAGCCGGAGGCCGGGTTCGTCGGGCTCGGCTTGCCGTTCGTGATGATGTGGATGTTCGGGAACTTCTTCAACTCGTCGAGCATTCCCTGCTCACGGTTGAGGATCGCGAGCGCGTTGTTGACCCAGTGGATGTAACCGAAGTTCGCTCCGTTCGGATACGCCTTGTGGATCGCGTCCGCGAGCTCTGTTCCGAGGTGGTAGAAGTCGTAGCCGACGACGGCCTTCAGCGGCTGTCCGGAGCCGGTGTTCAACGTCTTCGCTCCGAGACCCCAGGTGGCGACGGTCACCCCCTGGCTGATCGCGGGCTGCATGATCGCCCCGAACTGCTCAGGGCTGACCGGGCCGCCGGTGAGGATGATGTTGGGATGGAGCGGCAGAACCGCGGCCAGGTTGCCCGGAAACGCCGATGTGCTGAGGTTCCAGTTCGTGATGCGCAGGAGCTTGATGCCGAGCGCCTTGAAGACGTCGGTGATCCCCCAGCGGATTGCCTGGTTGAAGGGAACGCCCGCCCAGTCCATGTAGACGCCGGTCAGGTGCTTTGCGCAGATCGCCTTCTGCTGAGCGGGGGTAACGGTCAGCGCCGTGTACCACACCGGACGGAAGGACTGCTTCGTACCGAGCGACGCAGACGTGCTCGGCAGCGCCGACAGCGCCGGCTTGGCCACCGCGCGATCGATGCTCGCGGGAATCGGTCGTGGGTTGAGAACGGCCGCGTTGTAAGCCGGACATCCGGCCGCACGAGTGGCAGCGGCTCCGCTGTTGCCGGCAGCGGCGGTCATGGCGCTTGCGCTACTCGCGACAGCCGCAGCCGTCACGACCGCGAAGGCCGTCGTGACCAGAACTGCCCGTCGGGTTCGACGTAGATACCTCATCGTACCTCCCTACCCCCCTTCGTAACTGCCCGGGAAAACGCTCGAATCGCCGCTCGCACATGGCAACCTGGTAAGCGACACTACGCTGCCCTTGTTAGCCAGGCTAAAGGCTGTTAGCGATACTAAAGCAGCCTGCAAACGGGGTCAAGAGGGCGTCCGCACCGCGCCGGTGCAGGCCGTTTCCGTCTCTTGACCCGCTCTCCGGCGCTGTGGTATGCATCGCCCCCGCCGGCCGCCGGCACGGCGCTTCGCAGTTCCACTAACGTGACCCTCCTGACTGCTGTGTCCTCGACGAGATGAATACGACGGCGAACAGCCCGCGGTCCGCCCGCGGCTTGTGGTTCACCGCCGCCCGGCATGCCGAGCTCCGCGACGAGGAGATTCGCGAGCCGACCGGCAACGAGGTCTGCGTCCGGGCGGTCGTCTCCCTCGTCAGCGCGGGCACCGAGATCCTCATCTACCGCGGCGAGGGCCCGGACGACGACGACCTTGGCATCGAGACCTGTGAGGGAAGCTTCTCGTTTCCGATCAAGTACGCGTACCAGGTGATCGGCGAGGTCGTCGCCGCGGGAGAGACCGCGCGCTACGCGCCCGGCGACCTCGTCTTCGCCCGCCACCCGCACCAGGACTTCTTCACGATGCGGAGCGACAACTGGCTGATGGCGAAGGTGCCGGACGGGATCGAGCCGGACCGGGCCGCGTTCGTGAACCTGCTCGAGGTCGCCCTCAACTGCCATCTCGACGTGCCGATCCGCTTCGGAGACTGCGTCGTCGTCTACGGCCAGGGTGTCGTCGGCAGCCTCGCCGCGCAGCTCGCGCGGCGGGCGGCGGGCACGCTCATCGTCGTCGACCCGATCCCATCCCGGCGCGAGACGGCACTCGCCTGGGGAGCCGACGCTGCCGTCGATCCCTCGGAGCTCAAGGCCGCGGTCGAGGAGTTGAGCGACGGGCGCGGCGTCGACGTCAGCATCGAGGCGAGCGGGGCCGGGGCCGCCCTCCAGAGCGCGATCGACACGACGGGGCAGGAGGGGACGATCGCCGTGATGTCGTTCTTCGGCACGCGTGTCGTGCCGCTCAGGCTGTCGCCGGAGTTCCACTACGGGCGGCAGCGAATCATCAGCTCCCAGGTGAGCAGCCTCGGCTCGGGCCTGCAGCCGCGCTGGTCGTTCGAGCGCCGCACGGCCGTGTCGTTCGGGCTGCTCGCCACACCCTGGCTCGTGACCCCGGTCTCGCACAGGCTCCCGTTCGGCCGCGCGCCGGAGGCCTACCAGCTCCTCGACACGAAGCCCGACGAGGCGATGGGGATCCTGCTCGTCTATCCCGCGTGAGCGGCGTCGCCCGCCGGAGCGTGGGGAGCGGTGGGCTCGCGGCCGGGGCGGTCGGGCTCGGCTGCATGGGCATGACCGGGCTCTACGGCCCGACGGACGAGCAGGAGTCGATCGCGACGATCCACCGCGCTCTCGAGCTCGGCGTCGACCTGCTCGACACGTCCGATGCCTACGGGCCGTTCACGAACGAGGAGCTCGTCGGGCGCGCACTCGCCGGCCGCAGGTCCGAGGCGCTCGTCGCGACGAAGTTCGGACTGCGGATCGGAACCGACGGAAGCATGGAGGTCAGCGGCACGCCCGACTATGTTCGCGCGGCGGTGGAGGCGTCGCTCCGACGCCTTGGCGTGGACACGATCGACCTGCTGTACCAGCACCGGTTGGACCGGACCGTGCCGATCGAGGAGACCGTGGGCGCGATGGCCGGGCTCGTGCACGAGGGGAACGTGCGCTACCTCGGCCTGTCCGAGGTCTCGGCGGCGACGATCCGCCGTGCGCATGCCGTCCATCCGATCAGCGCCTACCAGGGGGAATACTCGCTCTGGACGCGAGAGGTCGAGGCGGAGGTGCTGCCGACCCTGCGCGAGCTCGGGATCGGGTTCGTCGCGTACAGCCCGCTCGGCCGCGGCTTCCTCACCGGCCGCTTCCGCGGCCCCGACGACTTCGGCGAGGGCGACTCGCGGCGCGGCAGGTATCCCCGTTTCGCCGCCGGGAACTTCGAGCGCAACCTCGAGCTCGTCGACCGCGTCGCGGCCCTCGCCGCCGAGAAAGACGCCACCCCGAGCCAGCTCGCGATCGCGTGGGTGCTGGCTCAGGGCGACGACGTCGTCCCCATCCCGGGAACGAAGCGGGTCCGCTACGTCGAGGAGAACGCCGCGGCGACGCGGATCGAGCTGACGCCGGCCGATCTCCATGTCCTCGCCGGCGCCGCTGACGACGTCGCGGGCGACCGGTACGGCGAGGAGCACATCCGGCTCCTCGAGCGGTAGTCACTCCCAGACGGCGAAGATCCGCACGGGCGAGCCGGTGGCGCCGACGAGCCGGAGCGGCACGACGATCACGCCGAAGCCGTCGTGGCGCGGGATCTTCTCGATGTTGGCGACGATCTCGGTGTGATTCACGAGGTATTCCGCGTGTGCGGTGTGGTTCGGGTAGGCCGAATCGGCCGGGTTGTCGGTGGAGACCGCGTCCGTGAGGACGTTGACGACGCCCGCGTCGAGGATGAAGCGCGAGGCCTCGGCGTCGAGACCCGGGTACTGCGAGACGTAGCCCAGTGCGTCCTGCGCGTCCCATAGCTTCGCGGCGCCGGTGTAGTAGAGCAGCGTCCCGCCCTGCGGCAGCTGCGCGATGCCGGCGTCGTCCAGCGCCCGCTCAACGCGGTCGCGGGTGATGTGCGTGCGCGGCGCGACGTCGGAGACGTCGATCCAGGCACCGTCCGTGAAGCAGTGCTCGATCGCGAACGTGTCGATCGAGAGGTCGGGGCGGTCGGGATTGAAGTGGTAGATCGCGTCCATGTGCGTGGAGTCGTGGTCGCAGAACGAGATCCCCTTCACCGCGTAGCCCCGGAACGGCGAGTCGCCGATCCGCAGCTTCGACTCCGCATGCGTCAGGTGATCCCACATCGCCACCTTCATGTGGCCCGGATAGACCGGGATGTCGGGCGAGATCTCGCGCGTGAGGTCGAGCACCTGCAGCCTGCGGCCGAGCAGGGTGATCTCGGTGCGTTCCGTGTACGGGGTCGGCTCGGGCATGGCGCTAGTACATCACCAGCCCTGCAGCGACGTTCATGTCCTCGCCGGTGATGCCCGCGCCGCTGTCGGAGGCGAGAAAGACGCAGGCGTCCGCGACCTCGTCTGCCTTGACGAGCCGCTTCAGCGCCGCCGCGTCCGTGAGCTGCCGGCGCGCTTCGTCGACGGTGACGCCGAGAACGCGCGCCTGCTGCTCGATCACGCCGTCGATGCGCGGGCCTTCGACGGCGCCGGGGCACACGCTGTTCACGCGGATTCCGTGCGGGCCGAGCTCGAGCGCAAGCGTTCTGACAAGCCCGATCACCCCCATCTTTGCCGCGGCGTAGGGAGTGCGGCCGGCGAGCGGCCGCTTGCCGGTGACGGAGGAGATGGCGATCAGGCTTCCCGAGCCCCGTTCGAGCATCGACGGGATGAAGCGGCGGAAGGTGAGGTATACGCCGGTGAGGTCGACGTCGATGCATTCGGCCCATTCCGCAGGCTCGATCTCGTGCAGAGGCTTTGTCGGGCCGGCGATCCCGGAGCACGCGACGACGATCGTCGGGCTGCCGAGCTGCTCGAGCACGGCGTCGCCGAATGCCTCCACCGATGCTGCATCGGACACGTCGCAGGGCTCCGCGAGGCAGTCGACCCCGATCGCGTCGAGCTCGCCGACGACGCCGCGCAGGGCGGCTTCGTCGCGACCGCCGATTGCGACCGCGGCTCCGCCACGCGCGAACGCGAGTGCGATCGCGCGGCCGAGACCGCGGTTGCCGCCGGTGACGACTGCGAGTTCGCGCTCGTTGGATCGAAGGGCGTTCATCGGAGGGCCGTGATGTTACGGCGTGCTGTGCGCGGTCGCAACGGCGTCGCCGTCTGTGCCGGGAACGACATGGCCTGTTTGCGAATCCTCGGGTAGGAAGAGCGCGACGAGCAGGCCGATCGCCGGTGCGACGGCCGCGGCGATCAACGCGGTGCGCAGGTTGACCGCATCCGCAACCGCGCCGAGTGCGACGGCGGCGACCCCGCCCAGTCCGCTGGCAAGGCCGACGGACATGCCGGACGCGAACGCGATCCGGCTCGGCAGGTACTCCTGGCTGAGCACGATCGTGACCGCGAACGTGCTGATGATCACCGCGCCGGCGCCGCACACCGCGATTGCCCCCACGGTGCCGCCGACGAGGACGTAGACCAGGATCAGGCCCGGCGTGAGCAGCGAGCTCGCGAGGATCACGAGCCGCCGCCCCAGGCGGTCCGCGAGCGGGCCGGCGGAAAGCGTGCCGAACACTCCCGCGAGGAGCACGAGCGAGAGCAGTGTGTTGCCGTACGACTTCGAGTGGCCGCGGGCCACTTCGAGGAGCGGTACGAAGGTGAAGAGGCCGTAGTAGGCGACGCTGCGCAGCCCGATGAAGACGAGCAGCAGCCTGAACGCATCGGGCCGGTCGACCGCGCGGGCGAGGTCGGCGTGGCTCGTGCGCCGCTGCCGCACGTCGGCGAGGCGCCCGTATTCGCGGCGCAAGAGCACGGCGATCGCCGCACCCGGGAGGGCGAGGAAGAGGCCGCCGTGCAGTCCGAGCCCTGCGATTGCAACGCTCGTGACGACCGGGCCGAGGGCGAAGCCGAGGTTTCCGCCCGTCGCGAAGAGCGCCATCCCGCTTGCACGCCGGCCGCCGCTCGCATGCCGTGCAACCTTCATGGCTTCGGGATGGAACGCGCCGACGCCCAGGCCGGAGATGCCGACGAGCACGAGTAGCACCGCGTAGTTGGGTGCGATCGAAGCGGTTGCGATCCCGGCCGCGGCGAGCGCGACGCCGGCAGGCATCATCCAGATCGCGCGGTGTCGATCGGACCAGTGGCCGAAGAACGGCTGCGCGAGCGACGAGGTGACCGTCCCCATGAGCACGACCGCGGCGGTCATCGTGTACGAGAGGTGCAGCACGGGCTTCAGGAAGACGAGCACCGCAGGCAGCGCGCCCTGCGCGAAGTCGGCTGCCAGATGGCCGAGCGACACGTCGGTCATCGCGCGCCGTTCGATGGTCGTCGTCACGACGCTCTCATCACGAACGACGGTCGTGCTATTCGTCGCTCTCGCCGGCCGGGCTGTGCACGACGATCACCGGGACATGGGCGAGCGCCGAGATCTCGTGCGACACGCTGCCGAGAATCGCCTGGGCCACAGCTCCCCGGCCATGCGTGCCGACGACGATCGCGTCCGCGCCGCGCGCCATCGCCACGCCCACGATCGCGGCGGCAACGTGGCGGACTCCGTGTTCGCCGAGCAACTCGACCTCCGCCTGCACACCCTGTTCCGTCGCACGCCGTACCGCCTCGCCGAGGATGTCGTCGACGGACGCGACCCGGTCGTCCGAATCCCCGGCCATTGGATTCTCGGTGAAGAGCCGTCCGGCGATCGAAGGATCGGTATGCACGAAGACGAGGCTGTGGCCTGCGCCGCGCGCGAACTGGATTCCGACGTCGACCGCGAGCTCTGCGGGCGGTGATCCGTCTGTCGCTACCAGCACCGTGCCCATCGTCGCCGTACCTCCGAACGTCGAATCCCTCGAAGAGCATACGTCGCAACGAAACGTAACAACACAGAAGTGCGTTGCGACATGGCGATTTGACCGCCGTCCACGACGCTGCGTATCGTTGCGCGTCATCCGCGAGTCGCGTTGCGCTACGAATCGCATCGCGTGAAGGAGGGGGACATGCCCTTTGCCGAGAACGTGCAACTCGTCGGTTACGACGATCTGGACGGCCGGTCAGGATTCAAGCTGGCAATGCACGAGGTCGACGAACGCTTCTACCTCTACGTCGCTGCGTTGTGGGAGCCGGGTCTGAGCATCGTCGAGGTGACGGACCCTGCGAACCCGCGCTTCGTGCGCTGGCTGCCGGGGCCGGCCGGCACGTCGACGGTGCAGGTGCAGGTGGCGGACGGGCTCATGGTCACGAACATGGAGCCGATCATCCCGGGCTGGGGCGACGTGAGCCCCACGTTCGAAGAAGGCATCGCGATCTGGGATCTCGCCGATCCCGAGGATCCACAGATTCTCGGCAAGTGGGCAACCGGCGTGGGCGGGACGCACCGAAACTTCTACGCAGGCGGCAGGTACGTGCATGCAGCCGCGAAGCTTCCGGGATTCGCCGGGCACGTCTATGCGGTCGTCGACATCGACGATCCCGAGCATCCCGAGCTCGTCGGGCGCTGGTGGTGGCCGGGACAGCACGAGGAGGGCGGCGAGAGCTGGTCGGAGGACGACGCGGCGAAGATCACGTCGGGGCGGCCGCTCGAGCTGGGAATGCACACGCCTCCGCTCTCGCTCCACGCCGGGCCGTACGTCGAGGGAGACCGGGCGTACTGCGCCTGGATGCGCGCCGGGTTCGTGATTCTCGACGTCTCCACTCCCGCTCAGCCCGAGCTCATCTCCAAGCTTCCGGTCTATCCGCCGCTCGGCAGCAGCATTGCGATGCACACCGCAGTGCCGTTGCCCGAGCGGCAGCTGGTCGTGATCAACAGCGAGGCCCTGAACGACCGCTGCCGCGAGCCGGTCAACTTCGCGGGCATCGTCGACGTGAGCGACGAGCGCGACCCCGTGTTGATCTCGCTCTTTCCCACGCCGGTCGCACCGGAGGGCTACACCGCGCCGAGCTTCTGCAGCAAGGGGGGAAGGTTCGGGCCGCACAACCAGCACCAGCCGCAGCGGCAACCCTGCCTCCAACCGGTCGGCGATTACATCTATCTGACCTACTTCAACGCCGGGCTTCAGGTGTTCGACATCTCCGACCCGTATACGCCGCGAATCGCCGGCTACTACATCGCCGACGATCCGAAGACGCGGCGGGGGCGTCTGCCGGTCGACCTCGTCACGCAGTTCGAGGACGTGCTCGTCGATCGGCGGGGCAACGTCTACGTGACCGACAAGAACGACGGCGTCAGCATTCTCCGCTTCCAGGCGGCCTGAGCGTTGGCCGAGCATCTCAAGCGGTCGCTGCCGTCCGAGGTGGAAGCCTCGGACGGCGTGCGCAGCACCGTCACCGAGATGCTGTCGCGCATCGAGCGCGAGGGGCTGGACGCCGTACGGCACTACTCGCGGACGCTCGACGGGTGGGATCCGCCGTCGTTCCGCGTCCAGCAGGACGAGGTCGAGGCCGCGGCGACGCTCGTCGACGCGGAGTTGCGCGACCACATCGCGACGGCACAGGCGCAGGTGCGCCTGTTCGCCGAGAGCCAGCGCGGCACCCTCCGGGAGCTCGAGCTCGAGCCGCAGCCGGGCGTCGTTCTCGGGCATCGACATATTCCGATCGACGCCGTCGGCGCCTACGTCCCCAGCGGCCGGTATCCGATGCTCGCGTCCGCGTTCATGACGGTGCTCGTCGCGAAGGTCGCCGGGGTTCCGCGAGTCGTCGGCTGTGCGCCGCCATGGCAAGGACAGGGCATCCATCCGGCCGTTCTTCACTCGATCGCCACCTCGGGGGCGGACGAGATCTACTGCGTCGGCGGCGTCCAGGCGCTCGCCATGCTCGCGTTCGGCGTCGGCGGCGTCGCGCCGATCGACATGCTCGTCGGTGCAGGGAACGCCTACGTCGCGGAGGCAAAGCGGCAGCTGTTCGGACGCGTCGGCATCGACCTCATCGCGGGACCGACGGAGATTCTCGTGATCGCGGACGAGACCTCGGACGCGCAGCTCGTCGCCGCAGACCTCCTCGGGCAGGCCGAGCATGGGCCGACGTCGCCCGCAATCCTGATCAGCGTCTCGCGACAGCTCGCGCTCGACGTGATCGCGCAGGTGGACGACATGCTCGAGGCGCTGCCCGATACCGCCGTCGCAGCAACGGCCTGGCGCGACCACGGCGAGGTGATCGTCGTCGAGAGCGACGCCGAGGCGATCGAGCTCGCCAACGTCTTCGCGCCGGAGCATCTCGAAGTCCAGGTCGAGGCGTCCGTGCTCGACACCTACTTCGACGGGCTCCGCAACTACGGGTCGCTCTTCCTCGGAGAGGAGGCGACCGTCGTATACGGCGACAAGGCGATCGGCACGAACCACGTGCTGCCGACGAAGCGGGCGGCCCGCTACACCGGCGGCCTCTGGGTAGGCAAGTTCCTGAAGACGGTCACGTACCAGCGCGTGACGGCGGAAGGCAGCGCGCGGGTGGCGCCGGTCGCGGCCGCCATCTCGGAGGCGGAGCTGTTCGCGGGGCACGCGCTGACCGCGCGCATGCGGCTCGAGCGCGCGGCGCAGCACGTCGATGGCTGAGCTCGCCGGGAAGGTCTCGGTGGTCACGGGCGCGGGACGCGGCTTCGGCCGGGCGGTCGCGATCTCCCTCGCCGCCGCCGGCAGCAACGTCGTCCTCGCCAGCCGCAGCTCGAGCGAGCTCGACGAGACGGTCGAGACGATCCGTCGCGAGACCGGGAACGAGTCCCTCGCGGTGGCCACGGACGTCAGTCGCTCGGCTGATGTGGACCGACTTAGGGCGGCGGCGGAGAACGCATTCGGCCCGGTAGACATCCTCGTGAATGCCGCCGCAGTCTTCGGCCCCGTCGCGCCAATTGCGACGACAAATCCGGAGGAATGGCTTCAGACACTTCTGATCAACACCGCCGGCTCGTTGTTCACGTGCAGCGCGTTCGCAGGCGGGATGATCGGCAACGGTTGGGGACGGATCGTCAACGTCTCGGCGAGCGCCTGCTTCATGGCGCCGGACATCAACACGAGCGCATACGTGACGTCGAAGGTCGCCCTCAACCAGATGACCCGCCACCTGGCGGCCGAGTTGGAAGGCACCGGCGTCACCGCAAACGCGATGCATCCGGGCGTATTCAAATCGGAGATGTGGCGCGACATTCGAGACAAGGCGCGCGCGATTCCGGGCGAGAAGAGGCTGAACGCGTGGGCGAATGGCGTCGAGGAATCCGGCGGAGAACCTTTCGAAAAAGGAGTGACCGTCGTCAATCGCCTGATCCACGACGTTCCGCCGCCCAACGGCCGATTCTTCTGGCCCGACGATTCATACGATCCGCCGCTCCCGACGTGGTGAAAGGCGCTCGTCTCGCGGGGCATCGCCCGCAGGTGCGTCTGGCAAGATGCAGCCATGGCTAAGTATCTGCACACCATGGTCCGGATCACCGATCCGGACGCGAGCCGCGCCTTCTACGAGGCGCTCGGGCTCGAGTTTCGCCGCGAGATGGACATCGTCCGCAACGGCGAGAAAGAGGCGACGAACTACTTCTTCGGCGTCGCCGGCCAGGACGAGGAGCTCGAGCTGACGTTCAACCACGACGGGCGCACGTACGAGCTCGGCACCGCGTACGGGCACGTCGCCTACGCGGTCGACGACCTCGCGGAGACGCTCGCGCGGCTCGGGGAGCAAGGGATCGAGGCGGAGCGCGAGCCCTACCGGGTTCGCGAGGGCGGTTCGCTCATCTGCTTCGTGCGCGACCCGGACGGCTACCGCATCGAGCTGATCGACCGCTCCGGCGCCTGACGGTCCCGCGCGAACGCAGCGATTCGCGCACCGCCCGTTGACTTACGGCGAACCCTGTCCTACGGTGCGTCCGCGCTCGCCCGGGCGCGTACTGCGGAGGGGGGTTCGTGGGGATTCGTGCCGCCGTTGTCTTGGGGTGCTCCGTCGTCGCTGCGCTTGCGCTTGCGGATGTCGCATGGGCGGGCGGCGGCCGGTACGTGATCGACGGGGGAACGCCGACCGAGCAGGCGCAGGTGCACGCGGCCCTCGACGCCAGCGGCTTCGACTGGGACATCGTGCCGACCCAGGTGACGATCCACATCGTGCGCGGCATTTCGAGCTCGTATTCGACGCGCGGACAGATCTGGCTCGACGCGAACGTCCTCGACGCCGGCGTGTTCTCGTGGGGCGTCGTGCAGATGGAGTACGGCCAGCAGGTGCAATTTGCGCTGCTCGACGAGGCGGAGCGCGCGCGGCTCACGGCACAGCTCGGCGCCAGCCAGTGGTGCTACGAGAACCCGTCGCTTCCTCGCGGTGACAACGGCTGCGAGCGCTTTTCTGCGACGCTCGCATGGGCGTACTGGCCCGCCGCCCAGAACTCGATGCGGCCCACCGGCCCCGGCGACTGGTCGGCCTCGATGAACGCGACCGACTTCCGGTCGCTGCTCGCGCGCCTCATCGGCGCGCCTGACCCGATCGGCACGCCGTCGATCCGCAATCTCGCGGATCGGCCGGCGGCACGCGCACCCGTGTATCCGCACGGGCACTGACCGGTCAGGCGAAGCCGTAGCGCAGGAACAGGTGGTCGCCGTCGCGGCGCAGCGACAGGAGCGTCGCCGGCGTCTGCTCGCCCGGCAGCAGCTCGACGCCCTCGACGAGTCCGGGGCGGTGCGCACCGCCGCGTCCGGCGAGCAGCGGCGAGATCGTGAGGAACAACTCGTCGACGAGCGACGCCGCGAGCAGAGCGGCGAATACCGTCGGCCCCGCTTCCGACAGGATCACCGAGTGGCCGCGCGCGCGTAACGCGGCGACGGCGCGGCTCAGGTCGACGCGGTCGCCGTCGTTGACCGCGACGACCTCCGTCGCGGCCGGCACCGCGGTGCGGAGCTCCGCTGCATGGCGCTCCGTCGTGAGCACGAGCGCGCCGTCGGCGAGGAGCGGGTGCGCCGGGTCGAGCGAGCCGCCGGCTGTGAGGATCGCAACTGCGGGTCGCTCGCCGCCTCCGCGCCGTCTGCGCAGCTCGGCGAACGCGTCCGCGCCGGGCGGGTACACGCGATCGGCGCGCCATGTGCCCTGCGGCGACGCGAGGAGGGTTCGTGCGCCGATGAGCACGACGTCGGCGCACGAGCGCAGGAGACCCATCACGAAGCGGTCGCCCTCGCTGCCGCCTGCGACGAGCGCGTTCGACCGTTCGAGCTCCGGGATCGCCACGACGCCGTCGATCGTCTGCACGAAGTTCGCGACGAGGCGGGGCTCCCAGAAGCCGAGTGGGCCGCCGTACAGGATCGACAACTCCGCCGGCAGCTCCCAGTCGGGCAGGCCCGGCTGCTCGTCGAGGAGCTCGAGCGGCGTCAGCGGCCGTGCACCTGGTCGAGGAACTCGCGGCGGAGGTCGGCGTCCCGGTCGTAGACGCCGCGCCAGAAAGTGGTCGCCGTCCGCGATCCTTCCTCGGCGACGCCGCGCATCTGCGTGCACAGGTGCGTCGCCTCGAGATACACCGCGACGCCCTGCGGCTCGACGAGGGTGAGCAGCGCGTCCGCGATCTGCTCGCCCACGCGTTCCTGCACCGTGAAGCGCCGCGCGTAGAGGCGGACGAGCCGCGTCAGCTTGGAGATGCCGAGGATCTCCGACCCGGCGACGTACGCGACGTACGCGACGCCGTGGAACGGCAGTGCGTGATGCTCGCAGAGCGCGAAGAACGAGATCGGCCCTTCGACGATCTGGCTGTGCGAGCCCTCGAGATGAGCCGGCCGCTCGGAGGGAAACGCCGTCCGCAGCTTCGCGTCGCCGTCATAGCCCGCGGTCGCGTCGAACATCGCCTGCAAGAACCGGCGCGGCGTGTCGCGCGTGCCCGGCGTGTTCAGCTCCATGCCGAGCGCGGACATGATCTCCCCGATCGAGTGCTCGAAGCGCTGCCAGTCGGCCGCAGAGATCTGCCGCGGGTCCGCGTCCTCCCAGCGTGTGGCCAGCTCCACGACGTTTCTCACAAGGCCTCCTCCTGTAAGGCGCCGAAGCTGCGCAACAGCAGCTCGCGGCGCAGTGCAAGCACGGTGACGAAGACGAGCTCCGCGGCGACGAGCCAGATGAACGCGAGCGGATGCCCGAGCGCGAGGCAGACGCCGAACGCTGCGAGCTGCGTCGACATGCCGAGGTTCGCGAGCGCGAAGACGGTGGCGCGGTCGTGATACGCGAGCCGCGCTTCGGGGAGCACGTCGCGAAGCCGCCACGCGACGAAGCGCTCGACGAGCCGGTCCTGCGGCGCATACACGAGCGCGTAGACGCGCCGGACGAACGCGGTCGCGCGGCCCGTGCGGGCGAGAGCCGCGGAGCCCGCAGCGGGATCCCGCTCGAGGCGGTAGAGGCGCTCGGCGTTGAAGTTCACGCTCAGCACCGCCGTCAGCGCGAGGAACGTGAGGAACGCGGCGACGCCGTGCCCGGTCTCCCAGCCGAGCGCCGCGAGCAGCGCGGCGTCCACGAGCAGGTCGACCTCCGAGTCGAGGTAGCGCCCGAACTCGGTGACCCGGCCGGAGAGGCGCGCGAGCTGGCCGTCAGCGTTGTCGAGCACCGTCTTCAGCTGCACGAGGAGTGCGGCGACGACGAGGTGTCCGCGTGCGAGCTCGACGGCTCCGCCGATCCCCGCCGCGCCGGACGCGCAGACGACGAGCGGCGGTGGTATGCGCAGCGGGAGCAGGGCGAGCACGACCGGATGTGCGAGCGGGCGGAAGATCCACTCGCACACGAGGTCGGTCCCGTGCCGCGCCTTGCGCGAGCGCCGCAAGGCGCTAGACAAGCATCGCCTCGTCGATCGGCTGCGCCGCGCGGATCAGATCCCGCGCCGCATCGACCTTGTCCCACGTGTTCCAGAGCAGGAACCCGCGCGGGCGCCTCGACTCGTCGACGTACGCGACGATGCCCTTGCGGTTCGGCTCCTCCCAGCGCGCGATCGTCGCGAGCCTGGCGTCGACCTCGCCGACCGCCTCGTAGCCGAGATCGAACATGTCGGAGTAGAAGAACGGCAGATGGTCGTACGGGATTTCCCGGCCGGTCATGTTCGCGCCGACGACCGCGCCGTGCGTGTTCGCGTGATCCTCGTGCTCGACGCGGAACCGGCGGCCGAGCGCCGGCGCGGGGAAGTTGGCGACGTCGCCGGCTGCGAAGATGTGGTCGCGCCCTCCGACGCGGCCGTACTCGTCGACGACGATCCCATTGTCGACCGGGAGGCCGCCCGCGCTCGCAAGGTCGGTTTGCGGCACGATGCCGAGTCCGGCGATCACCCCGTCCGCCTCGAGGACGCGGCCCGAGCCCGTGTGGACTCCCGCCGCATCGACGCCGGCGACGGTCTCGCCGCTGAACACCTCGACGCCCTTGTCGCGGTAGTACCCCGTGACGAACGTCGACAGCTCGTCCGGGAGGAGCCGCGACGCGATCCCGGACTCGGGGAAGACCATCGTCACGCGGCAGCCGGCGCCGGTCAGCGCCGCGGCGATCTCGGAGCCGATGAAGCCGCCGCCGATCACGACGAAGCGCGCGCCTTCGACCGCCTGGGCGCGGACGCGGCGGTAGTCGGCGAGCGTGCGGTAGTAGACGACTCCTTCCGCGCCCTCGATCGTGCGGGGCGCGCCGCCCGTGGCGAGCAGGAGCTTCTCCCAGGCGTATTCGCCGCCCTCGTCGTCCGTCGCGCGCCGCGTCTCGAGGTCGAGCGCGACGATGCGCCGGCCGAGCGTCAGGTCGACGCCGCGATCCGCCGTGCCGAGCCAGATCTTCGCCTCGTCGCCGCCGCTCCAGAGGCCCTTCGTCAGGGGCGGCCGCTTGTACGGGGCGTCCGGCTCGGCGCCGACGAGCGCGATCGGGCCGTCCGGGTCATGCTCGCGGATCCCCTTCACGGCGGCGGCGCCGGTCATGCCGCCGCCGACGATCAGATAGCGCGTGGAGTGCATGTCGCCTCGTTTTCGGGGGTCGGAGGGTGTGAGTTCAGCCTATCCGCCATACTTCGGCGGTGGACGGCTGGACGGATGTGGACGGGGCCCTCGAGCGGACGTTCGAGCTGGGGTCGTTTCCCGAGGCGATCGCCTTCGTCAACCGGGTCGCCGAGCTCGCGCAGGCGGAGGACCACCACCCGGACATCGCCGTCTCGTACAAGAAGGTGACCCTTCGCTGGACGACCCATTCGGCCGGCGGGATCACCGAGCGCGACCGGGAGCTCGCCGGCCGCTCGGACGCGCTCGTCTAGCTCGTCGTGAGAACCGCGACGAGCGCGTCGACGACCAGCGGGTCGAACTGCGAGCCGGCGCACGCCCGCAGCTCGTCGACCGCGTGCGCGAACGGCAGCGCCCTGCGGTACGAGCGGTCGGTGGTCATCGCGCTCCACGCGTCGCACGCGCAGACGATCCGGGCGGCGAGCGGGATCTCGTCGCCGGCGAGCCCGTCCGGGTAGCCGGCGCCGTCCCAGCGCTCGTGGCAGGAGCGGACGACGTGTCCGACCTCGCCGAGCAGGCCGCCGACCGTCTCCAGCATCTGCTCGCCGACGATCGTGTGCGTGTTCATCAGCGCGCGCTCGCCGTCGTCGAGCGGCCCGGGCTTGTTGATGATCTCGGCGGGGATCTTCACCTTGCCGACGTCGTGGAGCAGCGCGGCCAGCTCCGCCTGACGGCGCTGGCGCGCATCGAGGCCGAGCTGGTCGGAGACCGCGAGCACGAGGTCGACGACGTCGCGGCTATGGCTGCCGGTGTACTCGTCGTCCGCCTCGATCACGTCGCCGAGCAGCATCGCGGTGCCGCGGTACGCCGCCGAGAGCTCGAGCGCGTGGTCGATCCGCACCTGGCGGTCGCGCGAGAAGACCTTGAGCAGCGCGACGAGCGGCAGCACGAGGAGCACGCCCCACGAACGGCCGACGGTGGCGATCGCAACCACGAGTCCGATCGGGGCGAGCGTCGCGTCCACGAGCATCGTCAAACGCATCGAGCGCAGGTGCTCGAGCAGCGTGATCCCGTAGCCCACACGAGACCAGATGGCGCTGGGGACGGTGTCGACACCGAGCTGTGCGGCGAGCGCCGCGAGGTAGAGGGGCGCATCGTTCCAGGCCGGCGCTCGCGCGCCTGCAAGCGAGAGAACGAGGACAGGGCCGAGCGAGTACGACGCGTTGAACACGAGGATGGGCAGGTGGCTCAGTGCAAGCCGGCCCGTGACGAGATTCCGCGCCTGCCCGAGCACCATCCCGGCCGCGATCAGCAGCGGGACGCTGCGCAGGGGCAGCGTGAAGAGCATCGGCACGAAGATGAGCTCGGTCGGCAATGCGAAGACGTTGCTGACCTCGAACTCGACGCGCGAGCCGATCGCGTAGGCGACCACCGCCAGCGCAGCTGCCGCCGGCGAGAACGGCCTGCCGGCCGGCAGGAAGACCGCAGCGCTCACCGCGGCTGCGAGAAACAGCCCCGCGAGCGTCAGGGCGAGCCGGCCGCGACCGCCCCGAACGCGCTGCCGCGCCCGCGAACGCGCGCGCGAGACGAGTTCGGCGCCGACGTCGTCGGCGCCCACCGGTAAGGCAGCCGCAGGAGCTTCGATCGTGGACACGCCCCCGAGGATCGGCATCCGGTGGCGAGGGATTGACCCCGGGTCGGCGATAACCCCTCGGTCGAGGGAACTCCGTACCTCCGAAGGGTGATTGTCCGTGCACGATCCCTGATCAGAGTGATGTGGGAAGTCTTCTGCGGTCTAGTCGTGGGGTGAAGAAGCTGTGGCGAACCGACTCCGAATGATTCTTCCTGTGGCGCTCGCGGTCGCGGCCTTCGCCGTTCCGGCGGCGAGCGCGCGGCCCACGCTGCTCGGTCTCGGCCTCGGCGGCGGCAATTGCGGCTCGAGCGGCTCGCAGGTCTTCGCCGCATGGGCCGACTCGGCGAACTACTTCCTCGCCCCGAACGGCGGGTTCGAGAGCGGCGCCAGCGGCTGGTCGCTGAGCGGCGGCGCCTCGGTCGTCTCGGGCAACGAGCCGTTCCTGGCCACCGGCTCGCACTCGCTGTCGCTTCCGAGCGGCAGCGCTGCGACGACCCCGGTGCTCTGCATCGGGTCGAACGAGCCGTACGTGCGGCTGTTCGGCTCCGACGCGGGCGGCGTCGACGGCGGCCTGCACGTTCGGGTCACGTGGTACGGCCTCCTGAACGCGGTACTCGGCGTCACGGACTTCACCACCTACGGCCCCGGTTCCGGCTGGGCGCCGCTGTCGAAGCTCAACTCGGGCGGCGGCGGCAACCTGCTGATCCCGCTGCTCGGCTCGACGTCGGCACGCATCCAGTTCGTCCCGCTCGGCGCCGGCAGCAGCTGGCAGATCGACGATCTCTACGTCGATCCGTGCGCGAGCCGCGGCTAGCTCTCGTCTGACATCCGCCGGGAAGGCGGCACGTTCGCGTGACGCCCTCCCGGCTACCTTCTCGGGCATGGCGACGACGTCGACACCGTGGGGACGAGCGGAGCTCGTGGAGGAGCTGACGCTGCGTCAGCAGGTGGGCGAGCGGCGGTTCGCGTCGATCGTGCAGCTGCTCGAGACCGCGCGCGGCGAGCGGCTCGTCCGCTTCGCCTACTCGACCGGCGGCACCGCACGGCGCGGCCCGGTGACGCTCCGCGCGCGAGACATTGCACGGCTGCGCGCCGCGCTCGGCCAGCACCCGGCGCTCGCGGACGCTCTCGGCTTCTAGCTACCGCAGCGCGAGCGCGCGGTCTCGGGCGGCTTCGACGAGGCCGGCGAGGATGAGCGCCCCGTCGGCCGAGCCGAGCAGCGGATCGACCGCGTGCTCCGGGTGCGGCATCAGGCCCATCACGTTGCCGCGCTCGTTGCAGACGCCGGCGACGGCGTCGACGGAGCCGTTCACCGGCTCGGCGTAGCGCAGAACGATCTGGCGGTTCGCCTCGAGCTCGGCGGCGAGCTCCGGCGGCGCGAACCAGCGGCCGTCGCCGTGCTTCACCGGGATCACGAGCTCCTGTCCCTGCGTGCAGCGTGTGGTGAACGGGAGATCGTCCCGCTCGACGGTCACGCGCACGTCTCGGCAGATGAAGTGGAGCGACTCGTTGCGCAGCAGCACCCCGGGCAGCAGCCCGGCTTCGCACAGCACCTGGAAGCCGTTGCAGATCCCGAGCACGAGGCCGCCGGCCTCGGCGAAGTCGCGCACCGCCGCCGTCGCCGGCGAGAAGCGCGCGATCGCGCCGCAGCGCAGATAGTCGCCGTACGAGAAGCCGCCCGGCAGCACGACCGCGTCGAGCTCGGGCAACTCCGCCTCGCCGTGCCAGACGGGGACCGCCTCTGCGTCGAGCGCCGCGAGCGCCCACAGCGCGTCCCGGTCGTCGTTCGACCCCGGGTACATCACGACGCCGACTCTGGGCTGCGGGTTAGCCATGCAGCTCGATCTCGTACGACTCGATCAGCGGGTTCGCGAGCAGCTGCTCGCACATCTGCTCCACCTGCGTCCGCGCCTCCGCCTCGTCGGCGGCGTCGACCTCGAGGTCGACGACCTTGCCCACGCGGGCGCCGGAGACCGCGAAGCCCAGGTGCTCGAGCGCGCTCTCGACCGCTTCGCCCTGCGGGTCGAGGATTCCGCTCTTCGGCCGCACGAGCACCGTCGCCTTCACCGCAGCACCGTCGCCGGCGCGTCGAGATAGTCCTGGAACGAGGTTCCGGTCAGCCGCTCGAACGCTTCGATGTACTTCGCGCGCGTGCTCGCGACCACGTCGTCGGGAAGCTCGGGGCCGGGAGCCGTCTTGTCCCAGCCCGTCGTCTCGCAGTAGTCGCGTACCGGCTGCTTGTCGAAGCTGTCCTGTGGCCGACCGGGCTCGTACCGGTCGGCGGGCCAGAAGCGCGACGAGTCGGGAGTGAGCGCCTCGTCGCCGAGCACGAGCGTGCCGTCCGGGGCGAGGCCGAGCTCGAACTTCGTGTCGGCGATGATGATCCCGCGCTCGAGCGCGTGTGCCGCGGCCGCCGAGTAGAGCGAGAGCGAGACCTCTTCCACCTCGCGCAGCCGGTCGGCGCCGACGAGCTCCGCCGCCTGCCCGAGGTCGATGTTCTCGTCGTGGCCGGACTGCGCCTTCGTCGCCGGCGTGAAGATCGGCGCCGGCAGCCGGTCGGACTCGCGCAGCTCCTCCGGGAGCGCGTGGCCCGAGGTCGCGCCGCTCGCCCGATAGTCCTTCCAGCCCGAGCCGGCGAGGTACCCGCGCACGACGCACTCGATCGGCAGCATCTCGAGGCGGCGGCACTCCATCGAGCGGCCGTCGTCGCGGATCGCAAGCATGTGGTTCGGGACGATCTCGCGCAGCAGCGTGAACCAGAAACCGGAGAGGCCGGTCAGCACGCGCCCCTTGTCCGGGATCTCGGTCGGCAGGATCACGTCGAAGGTGGAGATGCGGTCGCTCGCGACGAGCAGCAGCCGCTCGTCGTCGAGTGCGTAGATCTCCCGCACCTTTCCGGATGCAACGTGTGTGGCCTCAGGCATGAACCGGTTCCTCCTTGCCGGCGAGGGTGTGCAGACGGGCGAAGACGGTGTCGACGTGGCGCGTGTACGCGCCGAGGTCGAAGACGGCGTCGAGATCGACGAGGCCGGCGATCTCGGCGTCGGCGCGGACGAGACCGCGGAAGTCGAGTTCCTCATCCCACGCGCGCATCGCGCTGCGCTGCACGAGCCGGTACGCCTCGTCGCGCCCGAGCCCGGCTTCGACGAGCGCGAGCAGGACGCGCTGGCTGAAGAAGAGGAAGTGGCTCGCCTCGAGGTTTCGCCTCATCCGTTCCGCCCGAACGACGAGTCCCTCCATCAGCCAGGTGAAGCGGTCGAGCATGTAGTCGACGGCGAGAAACGCGTCCGGGATGACGACGCGCTCGGCGGACGAGTGCGAGATGTCCCGCTCGTGCCACAACGCGACGTTCTCGAAGCCGACGAGCGCCGCGGCGCGGACGACGCGCGCGAGCCCGCAGATGCGCTCGGCGACAACCGGGTTGCGCTTGTGCGGCATCGCCGACGACCCCTTCTGGCCGCGGCCGAACGGCTCCTGCACCTCGGCCACCTCGGTGCGCGCAAGGTGCCGGATCTCGAGTGCGAACGTGTCGAGCGAAGAAGCGAGCACGGCGAGCGCGGCGAGCAGTTCCGCGTGGCGGTCGCGCTGGAGGATCTGCGTCGAGGTTGGCGCCGCCTCGAGGCCGAGTCGCTCGCAGGCGATCCGCTCGAGCTCGGGGTCCGTTGCCGCGTATGTGCCGACGGCACCGGAGAGCTTGCCGACGCGCATGCCCTCGAGCGCGCGTGCTACGCGGCGGCGGCCGCGGTCGAGCTCGAACGCCCAGCCGGCAAGTTTGAGGCCGAACGTCGTCGGCTCGGCGTGCACGCCGTGCGTGCGTCCCATCTGCAGCGTCGCGCGGTGTTCCTCGGCGCGCGCCGTGACGACGGCGAGGGCGTGGTCGATCCCCGCGACGATGAGCGCTCCTGCCTCGCGCACCTGGAGCGACAGCGCCGTGTCGACGACGTCGGAGGAGGTGAGCCCGTAGTGGAACCAGCGGCCTTCCTCGCCGAGCTTCTCGGCGACGGCGTCGACGAACGCCGCGGTGTCGTGGTGGAGCGTCGCCTCGAGCTCGGCGACGCGCTCCGCCGACGGCGCGGTCGCCTGCTCGAGCAGCGCCCTCGCCGCGTCGGCCGGAACGACGCCGAGCTCGGCCCACGCCGCGGTCGCCGCGAGCTCAACCTCGAGCCAGGAGGCGAGCTTGCCCTCATCCGACCAGATCTTGGCCATGGCCGGGCGCGAGTAGCGGGCGATCACTCAGACCAGTCTAGTGGTCCGACCGGCGACGTTCGCCGGACGACGCTACCGGTCAAACCACCGATCGCGCCGAGGTCGGCGGCGCCGGTCCCGGATCAGCGTCCGAGAATGCGCAGCGCCAGCACCGCGGCGTTGCGCGCGTTGTCGACGCCGACGGCGGCGACAGGTATGCCGGGCGGCATCTGCGTGATCGCGAGCAGGGCGTCGAGCCCGTCGAGCAGGCTCAGCTTCGAGCGCAGCGGCACGCCGATCACCGGCAGGTCGGTGTACGAGGCGACAACGCCCGGCAGCGCCGCCGAGAGGCCCGCGCCGCAGATGATGACGCGTAGGCCGCGCTCGCGCGCCGTCTTCGCGTACTCGGCGACGTCGCCCGGCGCCCGGTGTGCCGAGCGCACCTCGAACTCGTAGCCGACGCCGCGCTCGTCGAGCTCGTCGAACGCCGCCTGCATGCGCTCGCGGTCGGACTCCGAGCCGACGAGGATGCCGATCAGCGTCTCAGTCATGGGCGGCGATGTCGCGGCGATAGCGCATTCCGGCGAAATCTATGTGCGCGACGGCCGCGTATGCGGCGGCACGCGCCTCCGCGACCGAGTCGCCGCGCCCCGTGACGCCGAGAATGCGCCCGCCGTTGGTGACGAGCCGGCCGTCGTAAAGGGCCGTGCCGGCGTGGAAGACGAGCGCGCCACCGGCTTCCGCATCCTCGATCCCGGCGATCGGCGTCCCCGAGTCGCTGCGCTCCGGGTAGTCGCGCCCGGCGAGGACGACCGTGACGGCGGCCTGCCCGGACGCGGTCAGCGCGACGCCCCGGAGATTGCCGCCTGCGGCCCGCGCGAGCGCGTCGAGCAGATCCCCGTCGAGCGTCGGCAGCAGCGATTGCGTCTCGGGGTCGCCGAAGCGGCAGTTGAACTCGAGTGTGCGCGGCCCGTCCGCGGTCAGCATCAGACCGGCGAAGAGCACGCCGGTGAACGGCGCGCCGCGCCGTGCCAGCTCCGCGAGCACGGGCCGGTGCACGACGTCGACGAGCTGCTCGACTTCCGCGGCCGAGAGCCGAGGCACGGGCGAGAACGAGCCCATGCCTCCCGTGTTCGCGCCCTCGTCGCCGTCGCCGATCCGCTTGAAGTCCTGCGCGGCGGGTAACGGCAGCGCCGTCCTCCCGTCGCAGAGCGCGAACACCGAGGCCTCCTCGCCCTCGAGCAGCTCTTCGACGTGGAACGGCTGGCCGAGCGTTTCGGCCGCCTCGAGCCCCGCCGTCAGCTCCGCACCGGTGCGGCACACCCACACGCCCTTCCCGGCGGCGAGGCCGTCGGCCTTGACGACGCACGGCGGCCGGGCGATCGACAGCGTGCGCGCGGTCGGCACGCCTGCCGCGTCCATGATCTCCCGCGCGAAGCTCTTCGAGCCCTCGATCTGCGCCGCCGCCGCGTTCGGCCCGAAGACGGCGATTCCGCGCCGCCGGAGTCCGTCCGCCAGCCCCATCACGAGCGGCGCCTCGGGACCGACGACGACGAGGTCGATGCCGAGCTCGGTGGCGAGAGGCAGGAGCGCGGCGGGATCATCTGCGCGCGCCGGATGGCAGCGCGCGAGCGAGGCGATGCCGGGGTTTCCCGGCGCCGCATGGAGCTCCGTCAGCCCGCCGCTGCGCGCGAGCGCCCACGCCAGCGCATGCTCGCGACCGCCCGACCCGACCACGAGCACCCTCACCCGGCGATCGTATGCGAGTGCGCGGACAGGCGCGGCGCCTCGCGCCGTGCGAAGCGCTACGTCTGGATGAGCGGTTCCAGGCCGCGCGGGGTGAGCACGCGCTCGCGGTCGGCGCCCGTGCCGATCAGCGTGACCTCGACCTCGAGCAGGCGCTCGACGAACTCGACGTAGCGGCGCGCCGCATCGGGCAGGTCGGCGAGCGTCTGGCACGCGTCGAGCGGCTCCTGCCAGCCGGGAAGCAGCTCGTACACGGGCTGTGCCGCGTGGAAGTCGCTCTGATGGGCCGGGAAGTCCTCGCTCTCGGAGCCGTCGCGTAGCCGGTAGCGCACGCACACCGGCAGCTGGGCGAAGTTCGAGAGGACGTCGAGCTTCGTGAGCGCGAGCTGGTCCATGCCGTTCACGCGGACGGCGTAGCGGAGCGCGACGAGGTCGAGCCAGCCGCAGCGGCGGCTGCGTCCCGTCACGGTGCCGTACTCGTGGCCGATCTCCCGCACGCGGTCGTGGTCAGGCCCTTCGATCTCGGTCGGGAACGGCCCCTCGCCGACGCGCGTCACGTAGGCCTTCGCCACGCCCAGCACGCGATCGATGCGGTTCGCGCCGACGCCGACGCCGGTCGCGGCATAGGCGGCGACGGGATTCGACGAGGTCACGAACGGATACGTGCCGTGGTCGAGATCGAGCAGCGTCGCCTGCGCGCCTTCGAACAGAACCATCCGTCCCGCGCGGAGCGCGTTGTCGACGTAGAGCGACGCATCCGTGACGTACGGGCGCAGACGCTGCGCATAGCGCTCGTACTGCGCGGCCACCGTCTCGAGATCGAACGGGGCGACCTCGTACACGCGCTCGAGCCAGAGGTTCTTCTCCGCGAGCGCGACCTCGATCTTCTGGCGCAGGATCTTCGGGTCGAGGATGTCCTGGACGCGGATCCCCAGCCGCATCGCCTTGTCGGCGTAGCACGGCCCGATCCCGCGCTTCGTCGTCCCGATCGCGAGCTTGCCGAGCCGACGCTCGCTCGCGGTGTCGATCGCGACGTGCCAGGGCATGATCAGGTGCGCGTTGCCCGACACGTACACCTCGTCGGTGGAGTGGCCGCGCTGCTCGAACTCGTCGAGCTCGGCGATCAGCACCTCGGGGTCGACGACGCAGCCGTTGCCGATCACGCACGGCTTGCCGCGCACGATCCCGCTCGGCAGGGCGCGGATCTTGTACGTCTCCTCGCCGACCACGATCGTGTGCCCGGCGTTCGGGCCGCCCTGGTAGCGGCACACGACGTCCGAATGCTGCGCGAGCAGGTCGACGATCTTGCCCTTGCCCTCATCGCCCCACTGCGCGCCGACGATGACGGTCGAAGGCACCGCCGAAGTGTGCCCGAAGGGGCGGGGGCGGGGCTTTAGGTCGAGGCGCCGCCGGCGAAGAGCGTGTAGAGGCCCCAGACGGCGAGCCCCGACGCGACCGCGGCCGCCGCGACCGCCAGGGCGCCGCGGCGGAAGCGGGGGAAGACGAGGAAGACGAGCAGCTGCGAGGCGAACAGCGCGCCGAGCGACGGCTTGAGCAGGTCGTCGTAGAAGCGGCCGGGGTCGACGAGCGAGATCGCGTCGAGAGCGAGAAACGGGACTGCGATCCACGCGAGCGTCGTCCGCAGGGGTGGCCCGTGCAGCCAGTGCAGGAGCCGGCCGAGCGCGAGGTACTCGGCGACGATCAGCGCGAGCGTGCCGCCGGCCGTGAGCAGTCCGACCGCGACTGCGAGGCCGCGGCCGCCGTACGCCTGCGCGATCGCGGCGCCGGGCACGGCGGCAGCGCGCAGCGAGTGGGGCACTGACGCCAGCGGGATCGCTGCGAACAGGAACGCGGCGCCGACGGCCGCGACGGCGATCGCGATGCCGCGCCGCACCGTGCGGCTGCCGCCGCGCACCTCCGCGCCGAAGTAGAGCGGCAGGCTCGCGCAGACGAAGAGCAGCGCCGTGCCGCCGGTCGCGCGGCCGGTGTCGTTCAGACTCGGGTGCGAGGCGAAGTGCGCGTTGACGTGCGAGAACTCGACGCCGCCGAGCACGAGCAGGCCGGCGAGCTCCGCGGCGGCGAGCACGCCGAGCCCGGCGAGCACCCAGCGCACCGGCGCGAGCGCCACCGCGACGATCACCACCGGCACGAGCAGCTCGAGCGGCGCCCGGTACGCGTGGACGCCCGGGAAGACCGGCGGCAGCAGGTCGTAGACGACGAAGGTGACCGTGAACGGCAGATAGAGGAAGTAGGAGAGCGCCCAGATCCAGCCGTGGGCGATTGCGGCGCGCCGCCCGGCCGCAGCCTCGACGAACGCGCTCAGCCCGCCGGACGTCGCAAGCCGCTGCGAGAACGACAGCCAGATCCACAGCGGAACGGCGAAGACGGCGAGCGCGAGCACGACGACGAGCCCTGTGGAGTCCACGCCGTCGCCCGTCGTTCCGGGCAGCAGCGTCAGCAGCGCGATCGGGCCGCCGATGGAGGCGGCGGCGAGTCCGACGAAAAGCAGAGCCGGGAGCGGATGGGGAGCCGCTCCCGGATCCAGGGGCTTAGAGCCTCTTAGCCCCAGGCGGCGCCAGCCGGGGTCCCGGTGGTGGTCGTCGTCCCGCCGGTGGCACCGCCTGAGCTCGTCGCGCCTGTGAGCTTGACCGACGCCTTCATCCCCAGTGAGGCGTGGCCGGGCAGCGGACACCAGAGCGACAGCGTGCCGCCGGTGAGCTTGACGGTGATCGCGCGGGTCTTGCCGGGATTGATCGTCGGCACGTGCGCGGTGCCCTTGATCCCCGCACCGCTGAGATCGAGCTGGTGCGCGATCTTGCCGGCGTTGTGAACGGAGAACGTGTACGTGCCGGCGGAAAACTTCTTTGTGGAGAGGGCGATGTGGTACTCGCGCTCGGTCACGGTCACCTTCGTGCCGCGCGCGCTCGCGTGACCGTGGATCGCCGCCACCGCGGCGCCCGCGAGCGCGAGCACGCCTGCGCAACCTGCCGCAACGATCGCGATCCTCTGTCGGTTCCTTCGCATTGCACTCCTCCCAGCGTCGAACTCGCAGCCTGCAGGAGACTACGACTCGGTTCGCGGATCGGATTGTGCCGTACCGCCTACGCGGCCGCCGTAGCCCGTCGTTCGGCCCGCTCGACGCGGACGGAATGCCCGCGCCGGCAGAGGAACGCGCCGTGTTCCAGGTCGAGCTCGAGCCGCCCCCGAACCCTCCTCGACCCCCGTCTGTACGACCCCTTAGCCGGCTGCCAGGTCTGCGAACTTTGCGTAGCGCTTGAGGAACGACAGCTTCACGGAGTCCGTGGGTCCGTTGCGGTGCTTCGCGAGGATCACCTCGGCGAGCCCCTGCTGGTCGGACTCCTCGTTGTAGTACTCGTCGCGGTAGATGAAGGCGACGAGGTCCGCGTCCTGTTCAATACTGTTGTGAACACATATCGATCCTGCGACAAAATTGGAAAGCGTGTCAATCGTCAGGTCGAACACGTCCTCCTCGCCGGCCGGCTCGATCGAAACGACTCGATCCCAGAAGAGATCGCTGCTCGCGAGGTTCCGTAGCTCGTCCGACTCGACGATCTCGAGGGTTGAACCGCAATACGCGTCGCCGACTCTCGCATGGAGTTGCCGAGTCGGGACTCCGGCGGCGGCCATGGCTGGGCGGACGATCGCGTGCCACGCCTCCTTCGGCAACCCATCGCGATTCGTATTGGCGTGTAGCGACGCCAAGCGCTGCTCGATGGCGGTTGCGGCAAGCTCGCGCGGGAGGGCGATTCGCATCTCCGGGGCGAGGTCGTCGAGGCGACGCCAGCCGTCGAAGGCGAGGAACTTGTGGTTCCCCGTCGCGCGGATCGTCCGGCCCAATCTCGTCGTGAGCCGGTAGACGGGCTTGCGGCCCGTGCTGAACGCGTTCACGATCGGGCGCGGCTCGAGGCGCCACGTCTCGGTGTTCAGGGCGAGGACGCGGGCGCCCTCGCAGCCGATCAAGTTGCGGATGGGGCGGTGCTCGCCGGTGTCGGGGAGATACACCGGCGTGTCCCCGGTGAGGCAGCCGCTTTCTCTCAGGTCGGAGAGGATCGGGCGCTTGTCCGTGCGCTGCTCCACCGCGCGGGACAGCTGCGACAGCGCGACGATCGGCACCTCGAGGTCGCGCGCGAGGATCTTCAGGTTGCGCGACATCTCGGACACTTCCTGGACGCGCCCGTCCGAGTCGCGGCGATGCGCGGGCGTCAGCAGCTGGAGGTAGTCGACGATGATCAGCCCGAGGTTCGGGTGGCGCGCCTTGAGGCGCCGCGCCTTCGAGCGGATCTCCATCATGTTCAGGAGGCCGGTGTCGTCGACGTAGATCGGCGCCTTCGCGAGCTTGTCGCACGCGGCGGTGAGGCGCGGCCAGTCGTCCGGCGCGAGCTTCCCGTTGCGCAGCCGCTGCGACTCCACCTTCGCCTCGCTGCACATCAGCCGCTGCGTCACCTCCGCCTTCGACATCTCGAGCGTGAACAGGCCGACGGGGATGCCCTGCCGGACGCCGAGGTTCGCGGCCATGCAGAGCGCGAGCGCGGACTTCCCCATCGACGGGCGTGCCGCGACGATGATCAGGTTCCCCGGCTGGAAGCCGGAGGTGAGCCGGTCGAGATCGCGGTAGCCGGACGGCGTGCCGGTGACATCGACGCCGGCCTCGTAGAGCGCGGTGATCCGCTCGAAGCTCTCCTTCAGCAGCTCGTCGATGTGCGTGAACTCGCCCGTGACCCGCTGCTGCGAGAGGTCGAAGAGGATCTGCTCGGCCTGGTCGACGAGGTCGCCGGTCTCGCCGGGTCGCTCCCAGCCGAGCCGGGCGATCTCGCCGCCTGCCTGGATCAGTCCGCGCAGCGTCGCCGTCTCGTGGACGATCCGCGCGTAGTGCGCGGCGTTCGCCGACGCGGGGACCAGCGCGGCGAGCTCGTGCAGCCGGACGCGCCCGCCCACGTCCTCCAGCTCGCTGCGCTCCTCGAGCTGGTCGGTGAGCGTGATCGCGTCGACCGGCTCGCCCTTCGCGTAGAGCGCGAGCGCGGCGCGGTAGATCTTCGCGTGCGACTCGCGGTAGAAGTCGCCGGCGTCGAGGATCTCGCTGACCGCCCCGATCGCGCCCGGCGAGAGCATCATCGCGCCCAGGACCGACTCCTCCGCCTCGAGATTCTGCGGCGGCACGGGTGCACTCGACGCCACGGGAGCAAGCTGCGCCATCGCAGTCGATTCCAGCACGCGCACCGGTCGCCTGCCAGGTGTCGAAGGGTCTGTTGTGAACATGTCTTTTCCCGCCATTTGCAGGGGAATCGCCCATACTTGCAGGGGCGTCGGACAGCGCCGCTGTGGAGAGTTCCCACGCTCAGTGCGGGAAGTTCGTGTGGAGATCCACAGGCGGTGGACGGCCTGTGGAAGAACGGAGACGAAACGGCCCGGCGAACGGGCCGCCGCGACGGCTAGTTCGTCTCGTACTCCGGCGGGCCCGCGTCGGCCGCCTCGGCCGCGGTCACCTTCGCCACCTCGGGCTCGTCCGGAACGTCCTCGTACTCGACCTCGGCCGCCTTCGGCGGCGCGGCCGCCTCCTGCGCCGCGAGCTCCTCGGCTGCCATCGTCTCGAGCTCCTCGTCGGACGGCAGCTCCCCGCCTTCCGGAACGACGAGCGTCTTCAGCTCGACGCGCACGCCCTGGAAGACGTCGATCGGCACGTCGTAGCGGCCGATCCGCTTGATGTTGTCGATGTCGATCTTGCGCCGGTCGACGCGGATCTTGCGCGTGCGCCAGATCTCGTCGGCGATGTCCGTCGGCGTGACCGAGCCGAAGAGCGAGCCCGTCGGGCCGGCCTTGACCTCGAAGCGGAGCACCGTCTTCGCGAGCGCCTCCGAGATCGACTGCGCCTGGTCGGTCGTCTTCGCCTCGTGCAGCGCCCGCCCGGCCTCCCGCTTGCGCAGCTCCGCCACCCGTGCCTGGGTCGCCTCCTCGGCGAGCCGGCGCGGGAGCAGGAAGTTGCGCGCGTACCCGCGCGCGACCGAGACGACGTCGCCGCGCAGGCCGACCTTCTCGACGTCCTTCAGCAGGATCACGTCCATCAGCGGTCCCCGCGGTCCCCGCGGTCACCCCGGTCGCGGCGGCCGCCGCCGCTGCGCTCCTCCTGGCCCTCCGCGACGTACGGCAGGAGCGCCATCTCACGGGCCCGCTTCACGGCCTGCGCGACCTGCACCTGGTGGCGCCGGCACGCGCCGGTGATGCGGCGGCTGCGGATCTTCCCCTTCTCGGAGATGTAGCGCCGCAGCGCGTTCACGTTCTTGTAGTCGATCTCCGCAACCTTGTCCTTGCAGAAGTAGCAATTGCGGCGCTTGATCGCGCCGGCGGGACCGCCGGGGCGCTTCCGCGGGGACTGGGTTCTCTCTCTCGCCACGTCGTCTCCTAGAAGGGGATGTCGTCGTCGGCCGTTGCCGGGAAGTCGGCGCTCTCCGAGCCTGCGCCCGCAGGCACGAACTGGTTCCCGCCACCACCGCCGCCGGCGCCGGCCTCGCCGGCCTCGCCGCGCCCGCCGAGGAATTGGACGGAGTCGGCGATGATCTCGACCGCCTGGCGCTTCTGGCCGTCCTGCGCCTCCCATTCGCGCCAGTCGAGGCGGCCGTCGATGCCGACGGGGCGTCCCTTCGCGAGGTACTGGGCGCAACTCTCCGCCTGGTTGCCCCAGACGGTGACGTCGAAGTAATTGGGCTTGTCGCCCCACGTCCCCGTGGCCGCGTCCTTCTGCCGGCTGTTGACGGCGATGCGGAGCTTGCAGACCGGGTTGCCGCTGGGCGTGTGCCGAAGCTCGGGATCCTTCGTGAGGTTCCCGACGAGCACGACGCGGTTGATGTTCGCCATTGAGCTCCTCCTACTCTTCTTCGTCCGAACTGGTGTTCGCGTCAGGGTACTCCGGCTCGGGGACGACGGCGGCGACCGGCGCCGCCTCCGGCTCGGCGACGACGGCGACCGGCGGGGCCGGCGTGTCGTCGCGCGGCGCCCTCGTGGAGGAGCCTTCGATGTGGTGCGTCGCGAGGTGGCGCATGACGAGGTCGTCGATCTTGAGCACGCGCACGATCTCGTCGAGGGTCGGGGGGCCGCACTGGAAGACGACGAGGTGGTAGACGCCCTCCTGTTTCTTCTCGATCTCGAAGGCGAGGCGGCGCCGGCCCCAAGCGTCGTGGCTGCGCCACGTGCCGCCGGAGGTCTCGACGAGCTCGCGGATGCGCACGATCAGGTCGTCCTGTCGCTGCTCGGCGAGCTCGGGGTCAAGCATGAGCAAAATCTCGTACGTCGTCACAAGCCCCGATACCTCCTTCCCACGGTCTTAGTCGGCCCCGACTGCGGGCGCCGCTCGGGACGGAACGGCGCGATGACGGGGCAGGAAGCGGGGGCCACTGTAGCATCGCCGTATGCGTCGCCTGTACGCGTGGCTGGCAGGTGCGGCGGGAGGGCTCGCCGCCTACCGCGCGCTCAAGGGGGGGCGCTCCAGGCCGGAGCCCTCGGCGGAGCCGGGGCTCGACCCGCGCGCCGACGAGCTACGCGCACGGCTCGCGGAGGCGCGCGACGGGGACGAGCCGCCGGTCGACGACGATCCGCTCGACCCGGACGCCCGCCGCCGCCTCGTCCACGAGCAGGCCCGCGCTACGCTCGAGGAGATGGGCGGCGAGTAGTCTCGGCGCACCGCGGGAAAACGTAGACCGAAGGAGTCGACATGGGACTGTTGGACAAGGCAAAGGCGGCAGGACAGCAGGCCGCGACGAAGGCACGCGAGGGCGTCGAGGACGTCCAGGCGAAGAAGGATCTCCATCTCGCATATGTCGAGCTCGGCAAGCAGGCGTTCGACCTCGTCGAGGCCGGCACGCTCGATCAGCCGGAGCTGACGGCGCACGTCGAGACGATCCGCGACCTGAAGGCGAAGCTCGCGGACGAGCCGGCGGTGACGGTCTGACGCAGGAGGCTCGCGCGTCCGGACGCGCCTTCTCGGGGCGGACGGCCTGGGCGCGGAACCTCGAGACGCCGCTCCGCGAGTTCCTGCGCACCGAGACCGGTAGCGCGGCATTTCTGCTCGCGGCCACGGTGGCTGCGCTCGTCTGGGTCAACGTCGACGCGTCGTCGTACGACCACGTCTGGCGCACCCAGCTCTCGATCCGCATCGGCGGCGCCGGCATCGCCCAGGATCTGCGCCACTGGGTGAACAACGGCCTGATGGCGTTCTTCTTCCTCGTGATCGGGCTCGAGGCGCGCCGCGAGTTCGACATCGGGGAGCTCCGGCAGCGACGGCGGGTCGCGCTGCCGGTGCTCGCCGGCATCGGCGGGATGGCGTTGCCGGTCGGGATCTACCTCGCGTTCAACGCCGGCCGGCCCGCCGCGCACGGCTGGGGCGTCGCGATGTCGACCGACACGGCGTTCGCGCTCGGGATGCTCGCACTCGTCGGCACGCGACTGCCCGACCGGCTGCGCGCGTTCATGCTGACGGTCGTCGTCGTCGACGACATCGTCGCGCTCGCCGTGATCGCGACCGTCTACAGCCGGCACGTCGCCTGGCGTGCGCTGCTCGTTGCCGCCGGCATCTTCGTCGTGATGCTCGCGGTGCGCTCCGGCGGCATGCGGCGCGGCCTCGTCTACGCGACGCTCGGGGGGGCGGCCTGGGTTGCGCTCTTCAAGTCCGGCGTCGACGCCGTCGTCGTCGGACTGGCGATGGGCCTCCTCACATACGCATATCCCGCAGCGCGCGTCGATCTCGAACGAGCGTCGGATCTCTTCCGTCTCTTCCGCGAGCAGCCGACCGCGGAGCTCGAGCGCGAGGCGCGTGCCGGGCTGCGCTCGGCCGTCTCGCCGAACGCGCGCCTCCAGCAGCTCTACCACCCATGGACGAGCTACGCGATCGTGCCGTTGTTCGCGCTCGCGAACGCAGGAATCGCGATCAACGGCGGCTTCCTCGGGCGGGCGTACACCTCGCCTGTGACGCTCGGGATCCTCGTCGGGTACGTCGCGGGCAAGCCCGTGGGGATCGCCGGCACCGCGTGGCTCGTGACGAAGCTCAGTCGCGGCCGCCTGCGCCCGCCCGTCGGCTGGGCCGCCGTCGCGGGCGCGGGCGCGATCGCAGGGATCGGGTTCACGGTCGCGCTGCTGATTGCGACGCTCGCCTTCGAGGGGCCGCAGCTCGAGGAGGCGAAGCTCGGCGTGCTGAGCGCCGCGCTGTGCGCGTCGGTCGCCACGTGGCTGATCTTCCGGGCCACCGCGCTGCTGCCGAAGCGGCTGCGCATTCGCGCGTTGATCGGTACTGCCGAGACGATCGTCGACCTCGCGGAGCCGGTCGATCCCGAGCGCGATCACATCCGCGGCCCGGAGGACGCGCCGGTGACCGTGGTCGAGTACGGCGACTTCGAGTGCCCGTTCTGCGGCCAGGCCGAGCCGGTCGTGCGCGAGCTGCTCGCCGACTTCGGCGACGTTCGCTATGTGTGGCGCCACCTCCCGCTCAACGACGTCCATCCGCAGGCGCAGATCGCCGCGGAGGCGGCGGAGGCGGCGGCCGCGCAGGGGGCGTTCTGGGAGATGCACGACCTGTTGTTCACGCACCAGGACGCGCTCAGGGTTCCCGACCTGATCCGGTATGCGAGCGAGCTCGGCCTCGACGCCGAGCGCTTCGAAGAGGACCTTCGCCGGAATGCGGGCGCGGGACAGATTGCGGGCGACGTCGACTCCGCCGATCTGAGCGCGGTCTCCGGCACGCCGACGTTCTTCGTCAACGACCGGCGCCACCACGGCGTCTACGACATCGAGACGCTCTCGTCGGAGGTGCGCGCGGCGCGGGCCCGCGCCGCGATCAAGGCTTAGAGGCTCTCACACAATGAGCGATTGTGTCGCCCGGCCGCACTCGGCGGCGCGCTGCGGCGTCCTCGGTCGGCTCGACAGTGGAACTATCGAGCCTCCCTGCGTCCTTGCATCGCACTCGCCGATTGCCCCCGGATCGACGAACGTCATCATGTGAGAGCCTCTTAGGACCGAATCGACCGCTTAGGACTGCTCGAGGCTGTCGTTGCCCGGACGCGTGCCGCTGTCCGAGAAGCCGCACTCGAGACACACGAACTCCGTCCTGTCGTCGGTCATGACCATCCCCTGTGTCACGCCGCACGCGGGGCAGATCGGCGGCCGGTCGTCCGCCTCGGGCTCGCGTTCGCGGGCCCGGCTCACGCGATCGGCTCCGCGACGCCGGCGAGCCGTGCCATCGGCGCCCATTCGGGCTCGTACACGTGGGCCGACTTCGCATGCACGACGAGCCTTCCGACCGGCGCGCCCAGTTCGCCGGCGACATGCTCCTGGAGGTGGGCGAGCTCGACGAGGTTGCCGTACGCCTTCTTGCCGAAGTCGAGGCTGTGGGCGTAGACGACGAGCTCGAGCGCGCCGTCGGGAAGCCAGAAGTCGAGCAGGCTCACGCACGGGATGTACGTCGTGTCGGTGAGCGGCTGGAAGGTCGTCACCGTCGCCGAGCGGCACGCCGGGTCGGCGCGCAGCCGATCGACCGCCCACGCGATCTGGTCGAGGCCGGTGCCGGCGTAGTTGAACAGCCGCACGGCGTAGCTCTTCGCGTCGCCGAGCTCCGGCACGTCCTTCTGCACGAAGAAGTTCTCGTGCATCCACGCGAGCCAGTCCGGGTCGCCGAGCTCGGCGATCACGGGATCGTCGGAGGCCGGACGGTCGACGGTGAGCGTGAGCAGCGCGAGCTCGCGGGTCGGCCGACCGTCGTAGCGCTCGAGCGCGCCCTGCTCGAGGATCGCGCGCGACGTTCGCAGCCACCCCTCGCCGAGCGTCGGCGACTCCACGACGGCGATGCCCATGGGCGGAACGCTACCGGGAGTGCCGCGAACGGGAAGTGGCACCTATGCATTACCGATGGATCATCAAGGTTGCTATGGCTGGAAGCAAGGTGGTAGTGTGCCGGTCGCTGCACGACGATGCCTAGGAGTTGCAGCGGCAGCCAACACACGAGGAGGAGCGCACCGCCGTGTCCGCCCCGATCACGAGAGGACAGCTCCTCGCCCGGGGCGCGAAGGGCGGCACCGCGCTCCTCGTCGTCGGCTCGGCGCTCGGGCGCTTCGCCGGCGTGGCGGCGGCCGACCCGGTGCCGACGACGGCGGATCTCGCGTACGCGCGCCTGCTCGTCGGCGTAGAGCTGCTCGCGTCGGACTTCTACACGCAGGCGATCGCGGCGGCGAACACCGGCAAGCGGGTCGGCGGGTACCTGAAGCGTGCGTACGCGAACGAGCAGGCGCATTACGAGTCCGTCGCCGCGATCATCAGCGGCGCGGGGCAGACGCCGGCGGTGGCCGGCGACATCGACTTCAGCTACCCGGCCGGAACGTTCGCCGGGCAGAGCTCGATCGTCACGTTCGCCCGGCAGCTCGAGGGGATGATGCTCGGCGCGTACCTCGGTGCGATCGCCGGGATCGAGACCGACGGCCTCGAGGCCGGCCTGGCCGGCATCGCCGCGTGCGAGGCCCAGCACTCGGCGTATTTCACGACGGCGCTCGGCGGCAAGGCGTTCGGCGCGGCGTTCCCGCCCGCTCTGAGCGTGGACGAGGTCTCGAATGCGATCGACGCCTACACGGCGTAGGAAAGGGGCTCCGTTGCGACTACCTCGCGCGATCTCGTTGCTCGCGCTCGTCGTTCTCTGCGCGTCGCTTGCCGCGGGCGGAGCTGCGGCCAAGCCGGGCCGCGCGACGGCGGGGATCACCGTCTTCGCTGCGTCGTCGATGACGACGGTGCTGCCGAAGATCGACATGGGCAACACGTACTCGTTCGGAAGCTCCGGCACGCTCGCGACGCAGATCACGACCGGCGCGCCCGCCGACGTGTTCATGTCGGCGAACACGACGACGCCTGCGTCGCTCTACGCGGACGGCATCGTCGAGAAGCCCGTCACCTTCACGCGCAACACGCTCGCGCTCGTCGTGCCGAAGGCGAACCCCGCTCACATCGCGTCGATCTACGACCTGACGAAGCCCGGGGTCACGATCGACGAGGCTGCACCCTCGGTTCCCGTCGGGGGCTACACCGTGCAGGTGCTGAACCAGATGGGGATCAACACCGCCGTCCAGGCGAACGTCGTCAGCAAGGAGACCACCGACGCGAACGTCGTCGCGAAGGTCGCGCTCGGGCAGGTCGACGCCGGCTTCGTCTATCTCTCCGACTACGTGGTCGATGCGGCGCACCTGGGCCTGATCAGGGTGCCCGCGTGGGCGCAGCCGAAGATCACGTACGCGATGGCGATCGTGACGAAGAGCCCGAACCAGGCGGCCGCGCAGGCGTGGGTGGACAAGGTGCTGAGCCCGGCAGGCCAGGCCGTCTTCGTCAGGAGCGGTTTCCTGCCGCTGACTGCGCCGGTGCCGTCGATCGCGAAGGTCGCTCCCGTCAGGGCGAAGGTGGGGACGAAGGTGACGCTGACGGGCGCGAACTTCACCGGCACGACGTCGGTAACGATCCGCGGCGTCCCCGCGCGCTTCAAGGTCGTGTCGGCGACGAAGCTCACGCTCACGATTCCGGCCGGGGCGAGGTCAGGTCCGGTCACGGTCACGAACCCCTCGGGAACGGCGACATCGAGGCGCATCGCCATCGGCTGACTTGTGCGCTAGGACTTGCATAGGTAAGGTGCCCGTATGCCGCGGGAGTTCTACAGCGTCGGCGAGGCCGCCAAGGCGCTCGGGATCAGCGTCGACACGCTGCGCCGCTGGGACAGGCAGGGGCGGATCAAGGCCGAGCGCGACGAGAGCAACCGCCGCATCGTGCCGGCGAGCGAGATCGACCGCCTGCGCGGCGAGCCGGGGCTTGCCCACCTCAGCGCCCGCAACCGCTTCAACGGCATCGTCACGGACGTCAAGATCGACGGGCTGATGGCGCAGGTCGAGATGGTCATCAGCGATCCCGTCCGGCTCGTCGCGCTCGTCACGCGCGACGCGGTGGAGGAGCTTCAGCTGCGGCCGGGCATGTCGGCCACGGCAATCGTGAAGTCGACCTCGGTGATGGTCCAGCACTAGAGACGCCGGCCGGGCGTGGCTCATATGCACCGCAGGCAGACGGTCGTTCGCGCAGTGCTGGCTGTGCTGTTCTTCCTCGCGATCGCGTTCGCGATGACGTTCATGGTGCTGCCGGTGATCGCGATCTTCACGCACGTGCCGCTGAGCCGCCTGCTCCACGAGTTCTCCAACCCGATCGTCACGGACGCCCTCGTCGTCAGCCTGAAGACGATCGCGATCTCGCAGGTCGCGATCCTCCTGCTCGGCACGCCGACCGCGTACTTTCTCGCGTCGCGCCGATTCCCCGGACGGCCGCTCGTGGTGACGCTCGTCGAGCTGCCGATCGTGCTGCCGCCGGCCGTTGCCGGGATCGGGCTGATCGTCGCGTTCGGACGTATCGGCCTGCTCGGCTCGACCTTCGACGCACTCGGGATCGACGTCTCGTTCAACCAGGCCGCGGTCGTCCTCGCGATCTCCCTCGTCGCGGGCCCGTTCTACGTCCGGCAGGCGATCGCGTCGTTCGAGGCGGTCGACCGGAACCTGATCGCGGCCGCGCGCACGCTCGGAGCGGGGTCGGTGCGGACGTTCTTCAAGGTGACATTGCCGCTGGCACGCGGCGGGCTCACGGCCGGTGAGGCGATCTGCCTCGCACGCGGCCTCGGCGAGTTCGGTGCGACGATCATGTTCGCGGGCAGTCTCCAGGGGCGCACGCAGACGTTGCCGCTCGCCGTGTACACGACGTTCGAGACGCAGAACGGGCTCGACGTCGCGCTCGCGATCAGCGCGCTGCTCGTGGTCATCAGCCTCGCGATCCTGATCGCGCTCAAGGGGAGCGGCCTGTGGGAGCGATCGCGGCCGTCCGCGATCCCGGTCGCCCGGCCCGAGTCGAGCTGAGCGCCGTGGCGACGCTGTCGACGCGCTTCGAGCTGCCCCTGCGGTCGTTCGTGCTCGAGCTCGAACTCGACGTCGAGGGCACCGTGGCGATCGTCGGGCCTTCGGGGGCCGGAAAGACGTCGGTTCTCCGCTCGGTCGCAGGTCTCGCCAGGCCGTCCTCCGGGCGGATCGCCCTCGACGCCGACGTCTGGTTCGACGCGGCGAAGGGGATGTTCCGCAAGCCGGACGAGCGCCGGGTCGGTCTCGTCTTCCAGGAGTACGCGTTGTTCCCGCACATGAACGTGCGCGAGAACGTCGCGTTCGCGGGCAAGGCGCGGGCGGACGAGTATCTCGAGCGGTTCCGGATCTCGCACCTGGCCACGGCGCGGCCGGCCGAGCTCTCGGGTGGCGAGCGTCAGCGGGTCGCACTCGCCCGGGCGCTGGCGCGCGATCCGGGCGTGCTCCTGCTCGACGAGCCGCTTTCGGCGCTCGATGCGCACACGAAGATCGCCGTCCGCGGCGAGCTCCAGGAACTGTTGCGCGAGTTCGGCCTACCGACGCTGCTCGTGACGCACGACTACGAGGACGCGGCGTCGCTCGCCGACATGGTCGGTGTGCTCGTCGACGGCAAGCTGCGGCAGCTCGCGTCGCCTCAGGAACTGGTCGCGCATCCGGCCGACGGCTTCGTCGCGTCGTTCACGGGCGCGAACCTGCTGCGCGGTACGGCGCGCAAGCGGGAAGACGACCTCACGCAGATCGAGCTCGAGGGCGGTGAGATCGTGTACTCGACCGACCACGCCGAGGGTCTCGTCGACGTCGTCGTCTACCCGTGGGACGTATCGGTGGGACGTCAGCACCAGCCCGACTCGGCCATGAACGTGATCGAGGGCCGGGTGCGGTCGGTCGTCCACATCGGAAATCGCGCGCGCGTGCGGATTGGGCCGGTCACCGCCGAAGTGACGGAAGCCTCCGTCGAAAAGCTCGGCCTCGCCCCCGGAAGCGTCGTCGTCGCCTCGTTCAAGGCCACGGGGACGAGGCTCGTTCCCTACGGCTGACGCGACCTACCCCGCCGTGATCGACCCGAAGAGGCCGTGCGACTCGCCGCTCGGGCCCGACGCGAAGTAGAGCGTCGTCGTCGGACCGCCGGCAGCGCCGTTCCCGAATGCGATCGCCCACAGACCGTCGATCGCGACGAGCGTGTTGTCGCCGTGGCGGAGCTGGCCCTTGAACACCCATTTGCCGTTGCGATCCTGATACGCGCTGATGCGACCGTTGCCGAAGTTGCCGACGAGCAGGTCGCCGGAGAACACGCCGAAGCTCGACGGCGCGATCGCGAGCCCCCACGGGGCGTTCGGCGGCGCGTTCTTCCGGCCGCCCGACGCGACGCGCGCGACGAGCGTTCCATCCGGCGTGTACTGGTCGACATAACCGAAGCCGTTGCCGGGAGCGTCGTCCTTCTTCGCGCCGTCCTGCTTCGCGTACGTGACGAAGATGCTGCCGGCGAGCGCCTGGATGCCGAACGGCGCGTATCTTGCCGGCAGGTTCGGGTCGCTGAACGGCGCGGTCGTGACCGGGGCGAACGATGCATCGAACACGTCGACGCGTCCGTTGTGGAAGTCGGTCGCGTACAGCCGGTCCGACATCGTCGTGAGGCCCTTGTACACCGAGCCGGTCGAGGACCGGTCGACGCCGGGGATCGCCGTCGCCGCGTTCACTGCCGGCGACCAGCCGAGGATCGTCCCGCCTTCGGTCGAGAACAGGAACCGCGCCGCGCCCGACTTCCCGTTCTGGCTGACGATGAAGTCCGTGGCGGAGCCGTTGAACACGGTGCCGGAGGGTGCGCCGGGCACGGTGACGGTCAGCGCGACCTTCGCGCCCGCGCCGCTATAGAGCGTTGACGTGTTCGTTCCGTTGTTCGACACCCACCACGGCGTCGTCGGGCCGGCCGAGAGACCCCAGCCGTTGACGAGGGAGGCGTCCGTCACCGGCGCCGCCCCTGCGGTGTCGCCGACGAGATCGTGGACGGTGAAGACGTCGTCGGCGATACCACCGGAAGCCGATCCGACCGCGAGCATCGCGAGCGTTGCCGCAGCAGCGGCCGTTGCGAGACGAAACGTACGCATGTGACCCTCCCCTTGGTGTCGACGAGATCGCTCGTCCGGGAGGAGATACGCAGCATGCGGCGGCGCGGTTTGAACGACGTTCGGTTATGGCCGCGGGTCCGGCAGACTTCGCGGTCTCTACCGTATGGACACAGAAGCCCAGCGTGAGGAAGGAGAGACGATGACCACACTCGAGAACCGGCCGAACACCGCACTCCTCGTCGTCGACGTGCAGAACGGCGTCGTCGAGGGGGCTCACGAGCGCGACTCGGTCGTCGCGAACGTCGGCAGCCTTGTCGAGAAGGCGCGCCGGGAACGGGTGCCCGTCGTCTGGGTCCAGCACTCCGACGAGCAGCTTGCGAAGGGGAGCGAAAACTGGCGGATCGTCCCCGAGCTGACTCCGGCCGACGAGCCGCTCGTCGAGAAGAACTACGGCGACTCCTTCGAGGACACCACCCTCGAGACCGTGCTGTCGGGGCTCGGAGTCGGACGGCTCGTCGTCGTCGGCGCACAGACCGATGCGTGCATCCGCTCGACGCTCCACGGCGCGTTCGCCAGGGGGTACACGACGCGACCCTTGTCAGCGACGCCCACACGACGGAGGACCAGACGGCATGGGGGGCGCCGCCGCCGGGCCAGGTGATCGCGCACACGAACCTGTACTGGACATACCAGACGGCGCCGGGGCGGACGGCCGGGACGGTCGAGACCAAGAACGTCGACTTCGGCCGCGCCTCCTGAGCCACCTTGGCGGCCGGGTACATCGAGCGGGCCGTTACCCGGGCAGTTGGACGTCCACGTCGCGATCGGTGACGTGGAGGTAGTCCTCCGCGTCCTCGGCGCGCGTCACGCCCCGCCAGACGCGTGCGATCACGCGAACGACTCCGACTCCCAGTCTGACGGCTCGAAGGCCCTGCCGGCCCAGCCGCCGAGCGAGACGATCACGGTGTCCGCGGCCTTCGCGAACGCGCCGCGCTCGGTCGTCGGCTCGGACACATAGATGTAGGTGCCCGCCGGAGCGTCGATCTCGTCGCTGCCGACGGTGAAGGTCGCGTGGCCGCTCGTGACGATGTACAGCTCCTCGTGACCGCCCTCGTCCTCGGCGTGCCGCTTGATCACCTCGTCGCCGTCGCCGCCGCGCCACGCGTTGATCCCGAACGCGCGGATGCCGAAGTGATGCCGCACGGGAGCCCAGTAGGGCCACTTCTCGGCCACGATCTCGTCCAGATGCGCTACCTGGTATCCGCTCACGCCGCCTCCTGTCGTGGGTGACGCGCTAAAAGAGGCTCTCACACAATGAGCGATTGTGTCGAACGTCATGATGTGAGAGCCCCTAAGCCTCGAGCCGGGCCAGTAGCTCCGCCGGCGTCAGTTCCGCCAGCGAGCCGAGCACGAGATCCGCGTGGTCGAGCCCGAGGTTCCGCGTGACCTCGTTCGGGACGGCGACGCAGAAGATCCCCGCCGCCCGCGCGGCGCGCACGCCGTTGGGCGAGTCCTCGAACGCGATCGCCTCGGCCGCGGCGACACCGAGCAGGTCGAGCGCCTCGAGGTAGAGATCGGGCCGCGGCTTCGCCCGCGCCTCGTCGTGGTCGGCGGTGACGATTGCGTCCCAGCCGACCTCGCGCTCGAGCCGGGCGAGATGGGTGTCGATCCAGGTGCGCGACGAGCTGGAGACGATCGCGCGCTTGATCCCGCGCTGCTCCGCCTCGGCGAGGTACTCGGCGATGCCGGGCAGCAGCTCCTCGGCGTCGATCAGCGCGAACTCGTGCGCGCGGCGCCGCTCCGTGACCAGCTCCCGGTCGAGCGGGCCGCCGACGAGCTCCTCGAGATATGCCATCGGGTCCCAGCCGCCGACCGTGCCCACCATCAGCGCCCACTTCTCGGGCGGCAGGTCGTACCCGAGCTCGCGGTAGACGTGCTGCCAGCCGGCGCGCGAAGGCACCTCGGTGTCGATGATCAGCCCGTCGAAGTCGAAGAGGAAGGCGCGGATCACGTCCCCATCCTGCCGGGAAGTAGGCTCGCGCCGTGTCGGTACTCGGCATCGACGTGGGCGGGACCTTCACCGACGCCGTCCTCCTCGACGGCGGCACCGTGCGCACGGCCAAGGTGCCGACGGCGGTCCGGCAGGAGGAGTCCGTTCTGGCCGCTGCCCGCGCGGTCGGGGCGAGCGGCGTCGAGCGCTTCGCGCACGGGACGACCGTCGCGACGAACGCACTGCTCGAACGGCGCGGCGCCCGGACCGCGTTCGTTGCGAACGAGGGCTTCGAGCATCTGCTGCATCTGCGCCGCCAGACGCGCGCGCACCTGTACCGGCTCTGCGCGCGGCATCCCGAGCCGCTCGTCCCGCTCGAACGCTGCCACGGCGTGCGCGGCCGGCTCGGGCCGGACGGCGAGCTCGAGCCGCTCGACCTCGCGACGCTGCCCGACATCGGCGACGCCGAAGCCGTGGCGGTGTGCCTGCTCTTCGCCTTCCGGGACGCGTCGCACGAGGCGGCCGTCGCCGCGGAGCTGCGCGCGCGCCATCCGGGCGTCCACGTCGTCGCGTCGCACGAGCTCGCGCCTGAGTTCCGCGAATACGAGCGCGCGTCGACGACGGCCGCGGACGCGTACCTCGCGCCGGTGGCTGCGCGCTATCTCCGCGCGGTCGCGGACGGGGCGGGTGCGGCGGGGCTGCCCGAGCCGCTCGTGATGCTCTCCTCGGGCGGCGTCGCGTCGGTGGACGAGGCCGCAGCGCACCCGGCGACGATCCTCGTCTCCGGGCCTGCCGCGGGTGTCGTGGGCGCCGGACTCGTTGCGCGTCGCGCGGGATTCGAGCACGCGCTTGCCTTCGACATGGGCGGCACCTCGACCGACGTCTGCCTCCTGCCCGGCGGCCGTGCGGCTCGCGTCGCGGAGCGCGTCGTCGGCGGGTTCCCGATCCGGCTGCCCTCCGTCGACCTGCACACGGTCGGAGCCGGGGGCGGATCGCTTGTCCGCCGCGACGCGGGCGGCGCGCTCATCGTCGGCCCGGAGAGCGCCGGCGCGCATCCCGGTCCAGCCTGCTACGGCGCGGGCGGCGGCGCCACCGTGACCGATGCGAACCTCCTGCTCGGCCGCCTGCCGGCGGAGCTGCCCGGCGGGCTCGTGCTCGAGCGCGCGGCGGCCGAAGCGGCGCTCGGCGACATCGACCCGGCCGCCGTGATCGACGTCGTCAACGCGGAGATGCTGCGCGCGCTGCGCGTCGTCTCGGTCGAGCGCGGGCACGATCCGCGCGACTTTGCGCTCGTCGCGTTCGGCGGAGCCGGCCCGCTGCACGCGTGCGCGCTCGCCGAGGAGCTCGGGATCGCGGCGGTGCTCGTCCCCGAGGCGGCCGGCGTGCTCTCCGCACTCGGCCTCGTCGCAAGCGACGAACGGCGCGACCGCGTCGTCTCGCACGTGCGCCCGCTCGCGGAGGTGCGCGACCTGCCCGCCGAGGGCGACGCCGACCTGCGCTACCGCGGCCAGTCGTTCGAGCTGACGGTGCCGCTCCAACCGGATCTGGCCGCGGCATTCCACCGCGCGCACGCGGACCGCTACGGCTACGCGGATGAGACGCGCGCGATCGAGCTCGTCGCGGTGCGCACGGCGGAGGTGACGCCGGGGCCGGCCGTCGCGCTGCGGGCGACGTCGCACCGGCAGGTCGAGGGGCCGCTACTCGTCGAGCTGCCGGGCGCGAGCTGCTGGGTGCCCGAGGGCTGGCGCGGCGAGACGAACGACGACGGAACGCTGGTGTTGCGTCGATGAACGTCGAGCTTCAAGTGACCGGAAGCGCGCTGCGCGCCGTGGCTGAGGAGATGGGCGCGGTGCTGATCCGGTCCGCCTTCTCGGCGAACATCAAGGAGCGCCGCGACTGCTCGACGGCGATCTTCTCCGAGGACGGGCGGATGATCGCGCAGGCAGAGCACATCCCGGTCCACCTCGGCGCGATGCCGGACGCGGTTGCTGCGGCGATGGCGCTCGGTCTGGTGGCGGGCGAGACGTGCGTCCTCAACGATCCGTTCACCGGCGGCACGCATCTGCCGGATGTGACGCTCGTCTCGCGGACCGCGCTCGGCTACGCGGTCTCGCGGGCGCACCACGCCGACGTCGGCGGCATGGAGCCGGCAAGCCTCCCGGCCTTCTCGCGCGAGCTCTACCAGGAGGGGCTGATCCTGCCGCCGGTGCGGCTCACCGCCGAGGTGGTGACGCTCTTCGTCGCGAACGCGCGCAACCCGGACGAGCGCCGCGGCGACCTGCGCGCGCAGGTCGCCGCCCACCGGCTCGCCGAGCGGCGGCTCGACGAGCTCTGCGCGCGGCGTGGGCGCGAACGCGTCGCCGCCGCGATGGACGAGCTGTATGCGTACTCCGAGCGTATGGTGCGCGCCGCGATCGCGGAGCTTCCCGACGGGCGGTGGTCGGCAGAGGACGTCGTCGAGGCGGTCGAGGGCGAGTTGCCGATTCGCTGCACCGTCGAGGTCGCCGGCGACGAGATCCACATCGACTTCGCCGGAACCGCGGCACAGGACTCGGGCAACCTCAACTGTCCACTCTCCGTCACGCGCTCGGCCTGCTACTTCGTCGTTCGCTGCCTGACCGTGCCTGACCTGCCCGCCTCCGGCGGCGCGTTCGCGCCGGTCGCGGTCACCGCGCCCTCAGGCTCCCTCGTCAACGCACGGCACCCCGCCGCCGTCGTCGCGGGCAACACGGAGACGTCGTCGCGGATCGTCGACGTGGTCTTCCGCGCGTTCGGCAAGGCACTGCCCGTTCCGGCGCAGGGCCAGGGGACGATGAACAACGTCGCGCTCGGCAACGAGCGGTACACGTACTACGAGACGATCGGCGGCGGCCAGGGCGCGTGTCCCGACGCGGATGGCCCATCCGGCGTGCACGTGGCGATGTCGAACACGCTGATCACCCCGGTCGAGGCGCTCGAGCTCTCCTATCCGCTCCGCGTCGAGCGCTGGCATCTGCGCACCGGCTCCGGCGGCGCCGGCGCGCACCGCGGCGGCGACGGCGTCGTGCGGGAGCTGCGCGTGCTCGAGGACTGCCGGCTCTCCGTGCTCGCTGAGCGGCGAGCGCACGGTCCACACGGCGCGCGCGGCGGCGCGGACGGCGCGGCGGGGCGCACGCTCGTCAACGGCGAGGAGCAGCCGGCGAAGGTGACGAAGCAGCTGGCCGCCGGCGACGTGGTTCGCATCGAGACGCCGGGCGGCGGCGGATTTGGTGCGTGTTGAGCGGCGTGAAATCATGCGGCCGTGGAGCAGCGATTCAGCCTCGTCACGCTCGGCGTCGCTGACGTCGCGCGCGCCCGGCGCTTCTACGAGGCGCTCGGCTGGACGACGGAGAGCGAGCCGGACGCCGACGTCGTGTTCTTCCAGGCCGGGGGTAGCGTTTTCGGGCTCTGGGGGAGAGCGAGTCTCGCCGAGGACAGCGGCGTCGACGACGGCGGCGGCTGGGGCGGCGTCACCCTCGCGTACAACGCGCGTTCCTCCGCCGAGGCGGACGCGGTGATCGCGGAGGCGCGGGCCGCGGGAGCGACCGTGACACGCGAAGCAGCCGCGACGTTCTGGGGCGGCTACTCGGGCGTCTTCGTCGATCCGGACGGGCACGCGTGGGAGGTCGCGCACAACCCATTCTGGACGGTCGGCGAGGACGGCTCGATCACGATCTGACCTCGATCGCCGGGAGTCCGTCGATGCTCTCTGCGTTCTTCTCCGCGATGTAGTCGTCGAAGCCGCCGCTGCGCACCATCTTGTCCTGCCACTGCTCCTGCTGCGTGCGCGTCCCCTCGAAGCGCAACAGCGGCACGCCGTAGCCGCACGAGTCGGCGACGCGCTCGACCTCGATGCGGATGAGCGAGCGGAGCGCGTGCTCGGGCGGGTCGAAGTGCGCCAGCAGCTCGTCGAACCCGTCCTCGCCGGGAAGGAGCACGCTCGCGCGTCCGTGCAGGCGCACGATCCGCGGTGGCCCGTCGAACGCGCAGAACATGACGACGATGCGGCCGTTCTCGCGCGCGTGCGCGATCGTCTCGGCGCCGCTGCCGACGAAATCGAGATACGCGACCTCGCGAGGGCCGATGATCCGGAACCAGCGCAGGTCGCCCTTCGGCGACACGTTGACGTGCCCGTCCTCCGCGACCGGCGCCGTCGCGACGAAGAAGAGCCGCTGCTGCTCGATCCAGCCGCCGAGCTTCGCGTCGATTCCGTCGTAGCTCTTGCCCACGTCAGGCCGTCAGCTCGCGCGGCCGATGCGACGTCGAATACACGTCCTTCCGCGCGATCAGGCCGTCCCTGAGCGGGAACACGTCGACGCCGTCCCACTCGAGCCGGCGCCCGTCCTTCGTGACGTTCGCCGTCCACTCGCTGACCGCGAAGTCGTCGCCGGTGTGGAAGCTGCGCCCGCAGAAGCGGAGATCGGGGTTGTTGCGGAAGATCCCGGCGATGTGCTCGCGCACCGCGTCTGCGCCCTCGGCGTGCTCGTCCGCGGTGTGATTGTGGAACACGATGTCGGCGTGGTGCATCCCCGCGATCGCGTCGACGTCCTGCCGGTTCCAGGCGTCGTTGTAGCGGTCGATCAGCGCGCTGACGTCGTCGGGTCTCATGTGGCGATTGTCCCACGTGCGCCCACGTTGCGGGCCCGGCTCTCGTAGCGGTCGATCACGCACGCCACCGCGGCCGCCGGATTGTCGGTCACCGTCACGAGCGCGAGATCGCCGGCGGAGATCATTCCCTCCGGGAGCATCCGTTCCCGAAGCCAGGTGAGGAGCGGCGACCAGTACGACGAGTCGACGAGGACGACGGGGAAGTGGAGCACCTTGCCCGTCTGGATCAGCGTCAGCGACTCGAAGAGCTCGTCCGCGGTACCGAAGCCGCCGGGGAACACGACGAAGCCCTCCGCCGCCTTCACGAACATCGTCTTGCGGACGTAGAAATGGTGGAACGTGAGCGAGATGTCGCTGTACGGGTTCGCTCTCTGCTCGTCCGGCAGCCCGATGTTGAAGCCGACGGAGAGTCCGCCGCCCTCGTGGCAGCCGCGGTTGGCCGCCTCCATCACGCCCGGCCCGCCGCCGGTGACGACCGCCCAGCCGGCCGCCGCGAACAGTCGGCCGGTCTCGTGCGCGGCGACGTAGGTGGCGGAGTCCTCGCGCACCCGCGCCGACCCGAAGATCGAGACGGCGGGACGGTCGATGCGGTCGACTGCCTCGAAGCCGGCGCGGAACTCCTGGGCGGTCGACTCGGTGTGCCGTCGCAGCTCGGCGAGCGTCTCCGGTGCGTCGAACATCCGGTCGCCGGTGGGCACGGGCTAGAGCATCCCGTTCGGGCGGGTGGCGAGCAGGCCGAGCACGAGTGCGCCCGCCAGCGCCACGTAGAGCGACGCGATCGTCACCGCGCGCGCGCGGTCGGGTGCAAGCGCCTGCATCGGCACTGCGCCCTCGAACCGGATCACCGGCATCCGCCACGCCTCGCCGATCGAGCGCGCGATCGAGCCGCCGTCGAGGAAGCCGATCGGGAGCAGGTTGAACGCGTTGAGCAGGAAGCCGAGGTTCGCGAGCACCTCGAGCATCGAGGAGCCGCGCTGCGCCCCCACCGCCCAGACGACGGCCGACGCGAGCCCGCCGGCGACCGGGCCGGACAGCGAGATGAGCGCGTTCCGCCACGGCGTCAGCCCGGCGTGGCGGATCGTCACGTACGCGCCGAAGAAGGGGATGAACGTCGGCAGCGAGACCTGGAGGCCCTGCCGGCGCGCCTCGATCATGTGGCCGACCTCGTGGACGAGGATCAGGAGCACGAAGCCGACCGCGAACGTCCAGCTGTGGAACCACAGCGTGTACGCGGCGACGGAGATGAAGACGCCGAAGAACTTGACGAAGATGAAGCTCCACTTGAGCGCGGTCGTGCCGATCACGAGCGCGAGGCCGCCCACCCGCTCGAGCGAGCGGCGGACGCTCCCACGGGGGTGGATCGGGCGTCCGTCCCGGAAGTCGTCCATCGGTCGGAGAGTACTCACGAGCCCCGACCGATCCACTCGGCGCCCCCTTCGTACACCTCCTTCTTCCAGAGCGGGATCCTTTCCTTAAGCGTGTCGATCGCCTCGCGACAGGCCTCGAGCGCGGCGGCCCGGTGCGGCGCGGAGACCGCGATCACCACGCTCGGCTCGCCGATCTCGACGCGGCCGACCCGATGGTGGATCGCGATCGCGGTCAGCTCGTGCTTCGTCGTCAGGTCGGCGCCGAGCGCGCGCAGCATCGCCTCCGCCATCTCCTCGTACGCCTCGTACTCGAGCCGGAGCACGTCGCGTTCACGTGAGCGGCGCCGCACCGTGCCGACGAAGGTCGCGACGGCGCCTGCGTCGTCGCGCTCCACCTCGGCCATCGCGGCCCGCACGTCGAGCGGTTCCGCGGAGAGCAGGAAAGCGCCGCCGGACACCGGCGGGATCACCGCCACCTCGTCGCCGTCGCGCAGCTCCTGTCCCGGCTCGACATACGCGCGGTTGACCGCGTAGAGAAGCCCGGGCGGCTCATCGCCGAGGCCGAGCGCGGGCCAGACGTCGGCGACGCGGTGCACACCGTCGAGCTCGACGCGCGCGACGCCCGCGCGCTCGCGCAGGCCGGCGAAGAGACGGACGGTGATGCGCACATCTTTGATCTTGCCTCACCGCGTACTCTGAGAGTCGATGGGCATGTTCTTCCATTCGTCCGGACCTGCGCCGGAACGGCCTGCCGACCGGGCCGTACGCAGGGCGAATCTGCGCCGCATCGGCCGCCTGTTCAGGGCGTACAAGCTGCGGCTCGGCGGGGTGCTCGGGCTGATCGTCGTCTCGTCCGCGCTCGGCGTCGTTCCGGCTTTCCTGCTCAGGAACGTCCTCGAGGCGATCGGGCGCAACGACACGCGGGCGCTCTCGTTCAACGCAGGCGGGATGATCGCGATCGCTGTCGCGACCGGGATTCTCGGCGTGCTTCAGACGCTGCTGTCGAACCAGGTCGGCCAGCGCGTCATGCACGACCTGCGCGCCGCGGTCTTCCGGCATCTCCAGCGGCTGTCGCTGGCCTTCTTCACGCGCACGCGGACGGGCGAGGTGCAGTCCCGGATCTCGAACGACATCGGCGGCGTGCAGAACGTCGTCACGAACACGGCGACGTCGATCGCCTCGAGCGTGACGACGGTGGCCGCGACGATGATCGGCATGCTCCTGCTCAACTGGGAGCTGGCGCTCTTCGCGTTCGCGCTCATCCCGCTCTTCGTCCTGCTGACGCGCCGCGTCGGCAACGAGCGGCGGCGGATCGCGAAGACGACACAGGAGACGCTCGCCGACATCTCGAGCCTCGTGCAGGAGTCGCTCTCGGTCTCGGGGATCCTGCTCGGCAAGACGATGGGGCGGACGAGGGAGCTCGCCGACCGCTTCGAGACGGACTCGCTGCGGCTCTCGGAACTCGAGGTTCGGCAGCGGATGGCCGGGCGCTGGGTGATGGCCTCGATCCAGACGAGCTTCTCGGTGATGCCGGCGGCCGTGTACTGGTTCGGCGGTCTCGCGCTCGCCCACGGAGCGCACGGGTTCGTGTCGGTGCCGATGCTCGTCTCGTTCACGACGCTCCAGACCCGCTTGTTCTTCCCTGTCGGTTCGCTGCTCGGCGTGTCGCTCGACGTGCAGACGTCGCTCGCCCTCTTCGACCGCATTTTCGAGTACCTCGATTACCCGGTCGACATCGAGGAGAAGCCGGACGCGGTTTCGGAAGGCCGTACCGGCGACGTCGTCTTCGACGGTGTCTGGTTCAAGTACGGGGACGAATGGACGCTCGAGGACGTCACGTTCACGGTGCCGGAAGGGACGACGACCGCGCTCGTCGGTGAGACAGGGTCGGGGAAGACGACGCTCGGGTACCTCGCTGCGCGGCTGTACGACGTCGACCGGGGCCGCATCTCGATCGGCGGCGTCGACGTCCGCGACCTCTCGTTTCAGGCGCTCTCCGATCTCGTCGGCGTCGTCTCGCAGGAGACGTATCTCTTCCACGCGTCGGTGCGCGAGAACCTGCGGTTCGCGAAGCCGGACGCGACCGACGCCGAGGTCGAGACGGCGGCCGAGGCGGCGCGGATCCATCACGTGATCGCCGCCCTGCCCGAGGGCTACGACACCGTTGTCGGTGAACGCGGCTACCGCTTCTCGGGCGGCGAGAAGCAGCGGATCGCGATCGCGCGGACGATCCTGCGCAACCCGCCGGTGCTCGTGCTCGACGAGGCGACGAGCTCGCTCGACACGGAGACGGAGCGGCTCGTGCAGGAGGCGCTCGACCGGCTCTCCGAAGGGCGGACGACGATCGCGATCGCGCACCGGCTCTCGACGGTTCGCGATGCCGACCAGATCGTCGTGCTCGACCACGGCCGCGTCGTCGAGGTCGGCCGGCACGAGGAGCTGATCCTCGCCGGCGGCCGCTATACGTCGCTCGCGGCGAGGGACGCCGAGCTCGGCTCGCTGGCGGCGCTCGGGCCTTTGCGGTAGAAGGACAGCTCGAGATGAGTCATTTCTCCGCCTCGCACAGCATCACGCTCCGCGCCCGCCTCGACGACCGTCCCGGCTCGTTCGCCGATCTTGCGCGCGCGATCGCCGACGCGGGCGGGCTGCTCGGCGCGATCGACCTCGTCCGTGTCGAGCCCGGCTTGAAGGTGCGCGACGTTAGCGTGCTCGCCACCGACGCCGAGCACGCGGACAGGATCGTGCGCGCGTGCCGTGCGATCGACGGCGTCGAGGTGGAGCGCGTCTCCGACCGCACCTTTCTCCTCCACCTCGGCGGCAAGATCCACATGAACGCGAACGCGCCCGTGAAGACGCGCGACGACCTGTCGATGGCGTACACGCCGGGCGTGGCGCGCGTCTGCGAGGCGATCGCGGCCGACCCCGAGAGCGTCTGGAATCTCACGATCAAGCGCAACACCGTCGCCGTCGTCACCGACGGGAGCGCGGTGCTCGGGCTCGGTGACATCGGCCCGGAAGCGGCGATGCCGGTGATGGAGGGCAAGGCGCTGCTCTTCAAGGAGTTCGGCGGCATCGACGCGTGGCCGATCTGCCTGAACACGAAGGACCCGGACAGGATCGTCGAGGCCGTCGAGGCGATCGCGCCCGGTTTCGGCGGCATCAACCTCGAGGACATCTCCGCGCCGCGGTGCTTCGAGGTCGAGGAGCGGCTCCGCGCGTTGCTCGACATCCCCGTCTTCCATGACGACCAGCACGGCACGGCCGTCGTCACCCTCGCCGCGTTCCTGAACGCGCTGCGGGTCGTGGGCAAGCGGGTCGAGGACGTGAAGGTTGTGCTCACAGGCGTCGGCGCCGCCGGCGTGGCGGTGACGAAGACGCTCCAGGCCGCTGGTGTCCGTAACGTGATCGGCTGCGACCGCGGGGGCGCCGTCTACCGGGGTCGGGACGGTCTCACCGAGCAGAAGGCGCGCTACGCGGATGAGACGAACCCCGACGGCGTGCGCGGCAGCGCCGACGACGCGCTCGCCGGCGCCGACGTCTACATCGGTCTGTCGCAGCCCGGCGCCGTCACCGTCGCCGGTGTCCGCACGATGGCTCCGGACGCGATCGTCTTCGCGATGGCGAACCCGACCCCCGAGGTGTCGCCGGAGGAGATCGCGGGCCTCGCCGCCGTCGTCGCAACCGGGCGTTCCGACTATCCGAATCAGATCAACAACGTGCTCGCGTTCCCCGGGATCTTCCGCGGCGCACTCGACGTGCGCGCCTCGGCGATCACCGAGCGGATGGAAGTCGCCGCCGGGCATGCGATCGCGGCGACGATCGGCGAGCAGGAACTCTCGGCCGACTACATCGTCCCGAGCGTGTTCAACCGGGACGTCGTTCCGGCGGTGGCCGCTGCGGTCGCCGCCGCCGCGGAGCTCGACGGGGTCGCCCGTACGCGCCGCGAGCTCGTCGACGGAGCCGCGAGCATCTAGCTCCTAGCGCGCCGCGAGTGACCAGGCGGCTGTCTGCCACCAGTCCTCGTGGCCGAAGTAGCCGAGCTGGTACCCGAGCGAGAGCAGCGGGCCGAGGAGCGTGCCGTCGCGGAGCGCATACAGGCTGCCGATGCCATTCCGCGAGCGGACGAAGAGAATCGTCTTGCCGTCGCGCGAGAACTGCGGCGACTCGTCCGCATAGCCGGAGGGCGGAGTGGTCAGCCGGTTGCGCGTGCCGTCGAGGCCGATGCGCCAGAGCGACCAGTGCGTGTGAAAGAAGTTCGCGTCGACACTCGCAGCCTGTGACTGGACGACGAGGGAGTGCCCGTCCGGCGCGCAGGTCAGCGCACCCCAGGCACGGACCGGTGCCGACTCGAGCGTCCGCGCGCGCCAGGCGGGAGGTGATGCGACGAGCAGCCGCTTGTTCGTCGTGGCGATGCGATCGCCGCCGCCGGTCAGGATAAGGTTCCCGCCGCACCAGTCGAGGTAGTCGGGATACATGAGCATGCCGGCGATCGGGATCGGCTTCCCGCCCCGAGCGGACACGACCTCGAGTTGGAGGCCGTCGGCGGCGATCGACGCCGATCCCATCGGGTCGAGGTAGAAGAGGAGCCAGCGCCCGTCGGGCGACCACCCGACGAGACCCAACCGTCCCGGCTCACCGGCCGGGACGCGGGCGTACGACTCCCGCACGCGGTAGACGTCGCGCGTCCTCCCGCTGGCGCGGTCGCGGACCGTGATCGCCTGCGAGCCGACGTGTGCGTTGGCCGCGTGAACGACCCGGATCGCGGCGACCGAGCGGCCGTCCGGGGAGGCGATCCCCGGCGGGGCCGCGCTCGGAGCAGGGCCCGTCCGCCGGCTGCAGGTGGCGAGGTCGACGACCTCGACGTGCGTGCCACGGGTCAGCGAAACGGATCCGAGGCCTGCTTCAGGGCGGCAGGAGAGCGCAGCTGCGACGGCGACGGCGGCGACCACGACGGCTCAATGTACGGCGCGGCTCTACGATCTGTCACATGGCGGCGGCCGACGAGCGGCGCACCGACTCCGGCATCGAGGTGAAGCCGGTCTACACGTCGGACGATGCACCGAGGCCGCTGGAGGCGCCGGGCGCGTATCCGTTCACGCGCGGCCCGTACGCCGACATGTATCGCGGGCGGCCGTGGACGATCCGCCAGTACGCGGGGTTCGCGTCGGCCGAGGAGTCGAACGCGCGCTACCGGTACCTGCTCGAGGCGGGCCAGACGGGGCTGTCGGTGGCGTTCGATCTGCCGACGCAGCTCGGCTACGACTCCGACGATCCGCGCTCCCTCGGCGAGGTCGGCCGTACGGGCGTCGCCATCGACTCGCTCGCGGACATGGAGATTCTGCTCGGAGGGATCCCCCTCGGCGAGGTGTCGACGTCGATGACGATCAACGCGCCCGCGTCGCTGCTGCTGCTCCTGTACGAGCTCGTGGCGGAGCAGCAGGGGATCGCGCCGGCCGCGCTCCGCGGCACGGTGCAGAACGACATCCTCAAGGAGTACATCGCGCGCGGGAACTACATCTTTCCGCCCAGGCCGTCGATGCGCCTGACGACGGATCTGTTCGCGTACTGCGCGGAACGGATTCCGAAATGGAACACGATCTCGATCTCCGGCTACCACATCCGCGAGGCGGGATCGTCGGCCGTCCAGGAGCTCGCGTTCACGCTCGCAAACGGGATCGCGTACTGCTCGGCTGCGCAGGCGGCGGGGCTCTCGCCGGATGCGTTCGGCGAGCGCCTGTCGTTCTTCTTCAACGCGCACAACGACTTCTTCCAGGAGGTCGCAAAGTTCCGCGCGGCGCGCCGGCTCTGGGCGCGGATCATGAAGGAGCGCTTCGGCGCGACGAATCCGAAGGCGATGGCGTTGCGCTTCCATGCGCAGACCGGCGGCTCGACGCTCACCGCGCAGCAGCCCGAGAACAACATCGTGCGTGTCGCGCTGCAGGCGCTCTCAGCGGTCTGCGGCGGCGCGCAGTCGCTGCACACGAACTCGTTCGACGAGGCGCTCGCCCTGCCGACGGAGCGCGCGGCGACGATTGCGCTGCGGACGCAGCAGGTGATCGCGGCCGAGGCCGGAGTGATCGACACGGCCGACCCGCTCGGCGGCTCGTTCTACATCGAGGCGCTGACCGACGAGCTCGAGGCCCGCGCCTGGGAGCTGATCGCCAGGGTGGACGAGCTCGGCGGCGCGGTCGAGGCGATCGAGCGCGGTTTCGTCCAGGGCGAGATCGAGCAGGCCGCGTTCGCCTGGCAGCAGCAGGTCGAGGCGGGCGAGCGCGTGATCGTCGGCGTCAACCAGTTCCGGGGCGGGGAGGATGAGGGGGTCGAGCTCCAGCAGATCGACCCGGACGCGGAAAGCCGTCAGCTCGAGCGCACGGCGCGCGTGCGCGCCGAGCGGAACACCGGTGAGGCAGCGGCCGCGCTCGCGGTCGTCCGCGAGACCGCTCGCGGCGAGGCGAACCTCCTGCCGGCGCTGCGCGAGGCGCTGCGGCTGCGCTGCACCGTCGGCGAGCTCTGCGAGGCGCTGCGCGACGAGTGGGGCATGTACGACGCGATGCGTCCGCGGGCGTAACGCCGGCCGCGCAGCTCTTTCTGTTTCACGCGCGCGCGCGTCTAACCTCGGGTCCCGACCCGCCCCCTGCTCAGGCATCAGCCTAACGAGCGCGCGGCGGCGGCGATAGACGTCCTTACCGGCAGCTGTGCGCCGACTTGGTCACGGGGTGCTCGCGGGGCGAGGGCGTACGCTGCGGCCGTGCGCATCCTGCTCGTGTCGCAGATGTACCCAGGGCCGGACGATCCCGATCTCGGAACGTTCGTCGGGCAGGTGGAGCGCGCGCTCGTCGCGCGCGGCAACGAGGTGGAGCGCGCTGTCCTCGACACGCGCGCCGGCGGCAAGCTGCGCTATCTCACGCTCGCCCGGCGAACGTTGCGCGCGCGGTCGACGCATCCCGACGTCGTCTACGCGCACTTCCTCGTCCCGTCCGGGCTGATCGCCGTGCTCGGCGTGCGCGCGCCGCTCGTCGTCACCGCGCATGGCCGCGATGTCCGCAACGTCGGCGCGATCCCCGGGGTCGCGGCTGCGACGCGACTCGTCGTCCGCCGC
>Ga0208849_1000081_pt1 | contig 91554 bp, 89 predicted proteins | sample NGESurdeep072012_10_FD_184470 | JGI IMG/M metagenome (GOLD analysis project Ga0208849, IMG submission 184470) | Arctic peat soil microbial communities from Barrow, Alaska - NGEE Surface sample 53-3 deep-072012 (SPAdes) | ecosystem: Environmental > Terrestrial > Soil > Wetlands > Peat ...
TGGCCGGGGTCCCCCCGGCCATAACTTTGTCTCTGCCAATCCGAATCGTCGCGGGGAGAAACTAATCCGTAATTAATCCAATCCCGGGATGAAGAGCAGAGCCTGCGGCGAAGCCGCACGCTCGATGAGAGGAGACCGACTGGTCTTCTCTCATAAGTCGGCCCGACTAAGCGGCGCAGGCGTACCGGCTCGTGTCCACCAGGTGGCGGCCGTTCACGTCGTTCAGGTCGGAGCTGATCTCGTCGTCGGTCAGTGCATACGCCTGGTTGGGGTCGCTGGCCGAGGTCGCGAACACGATGCCGAGAACCTTGCCCTGGAGATCGACGAGCGGGCCGCCAGAGTTGCCAGGCCGCACGCTTCCCTGGATCACATAGACCTGGCGTGTGACCGTGTTGTTGCTGTAGATGTCGCGGCCCACCGCTTCGACGGCACCGTCCACGATTGCAGGCTCAATCCGCTCGGGCCCGCCACCGGGGTAGCCGATCACCGCCCCGTTCGTGCCGCGCGACGCAGGCGCGAGGCCCAGGCCCGGGCTCGTCAGGTCCGGCACCCTCAGGAGGGCGAAGTCGCGCGCGGGATCGAAGTAAACGACGGTGGCCGGCAGGTCGTCACCGGCGGCCGTTTGCAGCTGATGGGAATGCGTGCCGGAAACAACGTGGGCGTTCGTGACCACGTAGCCGCCCCCGATGGCGAATCCGCTGCCGGTGACAAGGCCACCGCAACCAAGGCTGGACACCTTGAACACCGACTGGGCGGCATTGTTCACGCCGGGCGTATCGACAACGCTGGGGGCCGGAATCGGAAGCGCCGCCGGCAGCGTGGGCTCGAGTCCCGCGAAGACGGCTGGAAATTGAACCCCGGCGAGGATGTCCCCGACGCGTGCGAGAAAGGCCGGGCGCTGCGGCGCGATGGCGTCCAGCTGATGGAGCACAACCGATTGCTGGATTTGCTGCGCGACCTCTTGGCTCGGTCCACGCGAGAAGCTCAAGCCCAGGAACCAAATGACTACCAGCACGGCCAACGCCGAAAACGCGGCGCCGCCCAAGGAGTCACTGATGCTATGGCGCCCGCCGCGCAAGATCCGCTTTCGGATCGGCTCACCTGTCGCGTAGCCGATGCTGGATCCGAGGCTGCCTCCGATGATCAGCACGAGGACGGCACCGAGCGGACGCGCGACCGGGCTTGTGACGTGGATGTAGTCCAGCACCGGCTGCGCCGCAATGGCTCCGAGCAGCACGCCGGCCAACAGGCCGAGGTACTGCATCATCGAGAGCCAGAACCCACGGCGGTAGCCGTTGGCGAGGCCGATCAACGTCGCAGCAACGATCACCAGATCGACAAGGTTTGGAATCCCATTAGGTTAGTTGAGCCACTAAACTCACTAGCTCTGCAGGGTTGGCCGGGGTTCCCCCGGCCATGACTTTGTCCTTACTGTTTACCAATCGTGGCGTTGAGTGCTAATTCGTAATTAATCCGATCCAATAACCGGAAAGAGAGCAGAGCCTGCGGCGAAGCCGCACGCTCGATGAGAGGGAACCATTTGGGTTCCCTCTTATATTTTCGGCGGCGCGTCTGGATCGGTGTTCTCCAGGTGCGCGTCTGCCGCCCGGTTGCGGGCGTCGCCGCGCAGCACCCACCATCCCAATCCGACTACTCCCAGCGATGCCACCAGGAAGGTGATGCTCATGTAGAGCCACGCGGGCACCCATTCCCCGGCGTTGAGGAAGATCACGTCGCTAGCTCGACAGCGCCGGTATCGGCACTGGGGGCTGCCCGCTCGCCTCGCGCAAGTCTCGAAGCGGCATGTAGCTGTGAATCGGCGGGATCTTCTCGAAGTTGTAGGGCGGTGGTGGCGAGGTCGTCGCCCACTCGAGCGAGTTGGCCTGCCACGGGTCGTCCCCCGCGATCTCGCCGCCACGCCAGCTGCGGATGACGTTGATCAGGAAAAGCAGAACTGAGAACGCGATCAGGAACGAAGAGACCGTGATGATCATGTTGGTGGTGCCCCAGGCGGGGTTGGTGTAGGTGGCGATGCGCCGCGGCATGCCTTCCAGCCCCAGCGTGTGCATGATCAGGAAGGTCCCGTTGAATCCGATGAACAGGGTCCAGAAGTTCCATTCGCCCAGCCTCTTGCTGAGCAGCCTGCCTGTGATCTTCGGGAACCAGTAGTAGACACCAGCGAAGATCGTGAACACGCTGCCTCCGAACAGCACGTAGTGGAGGTGCGCCACTACGTAGTAGGACTGGTGAAGCTGCGTGTCGACAGGCACTGATGCCAGATAGACACCGGTGATGCCCCCGATCAAGAAGGTCGCGAGAAACCCCCACGCGAACTTCATGGGCACGGTGAACTCAATCGAGCCCCACCAGGCGGTCGCGATCCAGTTGAAGAACTTGATCCCCGTCGGCACCGCGATGAGCATCGTCATGATCATGAAGAAGGTTTCGACGTAGGTGTTCATACCGACGGTGAACATGTGGTGCGCCCACACAGTCATCGACAGGAACACGATGCCGAAGAGCGCAGCGACCATCGACATGTAGCCGAAGATCGGCTTTCGCGCAAAGACGGGGATGATCTCCGAGATCATGCCGAAGCCGGGCAGAATCATGATGTAGACCTCGGGGTGCCCGAAGAACCAGAACAGGTGCTGGTAGAGCACCGGGCGGCCCTGGGTCGTGAAGAACTGAGTCCCGAGCTGGCGGTCGAACTCGACAAGGATCATTGCTGCCGCAAGGGGAGCACCGACGATCAGGAGCAGGATCGAGGTCGACGATTGCGCCCATACGAATAGCGGCATGCGCGTGAGCTTCATGCCCGGCGCGCGCAGGGCGACAATCGTGGTGAGGAAGTTCGTCGAGGCCATGATTCCGGAGATGGCCCAGACGATGAGGCTCATCGCCCAGAAGTCGACTCCGAGGCTGCCGTTCTGGTACGCCTTCTCGGTCAATGGCGCATAACCCGTCCAGCCGGCGTCGAGCGCACCCTTGCCGAAGAGAAAGCCGCCGTAGTACAGCAGGATCGAGACTGGGACCAACCAGAATCCAAGAAGGTTGACGCGCGGGAAGGCCATGTCGCGGGCGCCGATCATCAGCGGCACCATGTAGTTGGCGATCCCCGTCAGGAAGATCGTGACGAAGAAGAAAATCATCGTCACGCCATGCGCGGAGATGAGCTGGTTGTAGGTCTCCGCGTCGACCACTGACAGGTTGGGTTGAGAAAGTTGCAGCCTGATGATCAGCGCGAAAATCCCGGCCAGGACGAAGCTCAACATGCCGGTGACCATGTACATGATCCCGATCAGCTTGTGATCGGTCGTGGTCAGCCAGATGCTGATCGGCTTGAAGAATGTGTCGTCGTACTGCTTGGGACGGGGCAGGGTTTGAGTGGCCGCCATCGATTCCTTATCCTACCGCCGAGCTACTCATGTGCTGGGTGACGGAGTGGCATGGGCCGCTGCGAGCTGCTGCTGCACCCAGGCGTCGTAGTCCTGCTGACTGACCGCCTTCACGATGATCTGCATGGTGCTGTGGCCGGCGCCGCAGAGCTCCGCGCATTCTCCACGCCACGTGCCGACCTGGTCGATCTTCAGCCACGCGTAGTTGGTGTACCCGGGGACGGCATCTGTCTTGCCCGAGATGGCAGGCACCCACCATGAGTGGATGACGTCGGTGCCCTCGAAACTGAGTCGCACGAGCTTGTGGATGGGCACCTCCATAGGCGTCACGTCGCCGGCAAGCGTCCCCTCCTGGTGGACCGTGAAGCCTTCCGTATACGAATAGGTCCAACCGAACTGGTGGCCGGTGACACTGATGTTCATGTCTTCGTTGGTGATCGGCACGAAGTCCTTGTTCAGGGTTAGGAAGCTGTAGCCGGCGATAACCACGACCACGATCAAGGGGATGATGGTCCAGGTGAACTCGAGCCCGTTGTGCCCGTGGATCTGGGGCGGCACATATCCCACCGGTTGCTTCGAGCGCCGGAAGCGAAGCACCACCCACAGCAAGGCAGCCTCGACGCCGATGAAGATGATGATCGCGGGGATAGAGATGGCGATATAGAGGTTGTAGATGTCCTGCCCGTTCGGCGAGACGGGGGTCGGAAAGATGGGGGAGATGCCGCCCAATCCTTCACAGGAACTGAGAAGGAAAGCGGCGGCGACAAGGCCGAGGATCGTGAGCGGCAATCGGCCGCGTGGTTTCACGGCGCAAAGTGTATCTGAGCAAGAAGTAGCACTCGCACTCGCTCCCCCTGAGGCAAGGGGGGTGCATCGGGAACTGGCTTTGCCAGGCGCGACGCCTCAGGGGGGACGTCCCCCATCAGCGAGAGGGCCGGGGAGCGGGGCCTTAGCGGGCACGACTGTCGGGAGACGGTGGGAACCCTATAGAATCCAAAATCGACTGTGACGGCAGCGAAGAAGTCTCGATATGTCGATGTGTCGAACCCAAGCCTTGCCGTGGACTGCCCGCGATGCGGGCTGAGAACGGCCCGCTTCGACGAGTTCTGCCGCAATTGCGCCTACCAGCTGTGGCCTTCGAGCCGGGCTGCATCCGCCGCCTTTTTGGCCTGGCGCGCGGCCGACCCCGCACGAGCGGCGGCCTCGAGGTTTGACCTCGAGATTCCCCAGCACATCGACAACACCGTGGACTTCGCGGCTCGCGCCCGCGAGCTCGGCATCCATCTGTTCCCGAACAGCAGCTGGCCCTTCATCATCTGCCTGGGCATCTTGTTCCTCGGGCTCGGGGCCATCCCATTTTCCTCGACGACGCGAATCACTCTCGCCGTGATCGGGGGCGTGATCTTCCTGTATGGAGTCGCCGGGTGGGTGCTGGTCGAGGACGTGAAGATGTATCCAGCCGACAGCGTTGAGGCTGGCGCGGAGGTGCATCACTGATGGCTGTGGCCACGATGCAGCACCAGCCGGTGCACGAGCCGGTTCCCGAGTACCCGGCGATCAAGCCCGGGATGATGGGCATGTACATCTTCCTGGCCTCCGAGGTGATGTTCTTCGGGAGCCTCTTTGCGGTGTACTTCTACATGTTCGGCTCGCACGCCACGTGGCCGCCGACGCCGCCGGCCGGCGCCAAAGAGTTCTACGTCGCCGTTGCGCCCATCCCCATAATCAACACGGTCGTCCTGTTCTCGAGCGCTTTCACCTGCCACTTCGCGGCAGACGCGATAGCGCGCGACAACCGTCGCCGATTCTTCATTCTTTGGACGGCGACTGTCCTCCTTGGTCTAGCCTTCGAGTTCGGCCAGCTGTACGAGTTCATCTCCGCTTTCTCACGCGGTCTGAACCTCCAGGTCAACCAGTTCGCCAGCGCCTTTTTCATCATGACCGGCTTCCACGGAGCCCACGTGCTGGGCGGGCTGGTCTTGCTCACGTTGATCCTTTATCGAGCCGCCAAAGGGCAGTTCAACTCGCAGCACCACGTCGGCGTGGCTGCGGTCACCCTTTACTGGCACTTCGTCGACGTCGTGTGGTTCTTCCTGTTCCTCATCCTTTATGTGGGGGTCGCCTACCACCCGTGAGAGCCGTAGTCGTCGCGCTGCTGACGCTCGCGCTTCTCTCTGGTTGCGGCGGCGGAAGCTCGTCACCTCAACCTGCTGGGTCGACCAAGGTTTCGATGACGGAGTTCAAGTTCACTCCGAGTGACATCAATGTCGCTGCCGGCCAGGTCGTGTTCTTCCTGGTCAACGATGGCAGCGGGACCTCGCACGACATGGCCATTCGCGACAGCTCCGGCAAGACCATCGGCAGGAGCGAGCTCGTGTCGGCGGGGGACAGCACCGTGTTCACTGTCACCATCGCCGCGGGCACCTACACGATCTTCTGCGACCAGCCGGGGCACGAGGCATCCGGGATGCACGGAACTCTCACCGTCACGTAGACGTATGAGAGAAGACCAGTCGGTCTCCTCTCATCGCCAGGCGCTTCGCGCGTGGCTGCTCTTCTTCCCGGGATGGGATTAATTACGAACTAGTCACTCCACGCCGCGTTTGGCAGTGCCTGAGACAAAGTAGTGGGCCGGGGGACCCGGCCAACCCCGCCGCGCTAGCGCTTTATTGCCCTATGGGGTTTAGCTTGGCGTCGGGCTCGGGCTCGGGCTCGGGCTTGGGCTTGGGCTTGGGCTTGGTGATGGTATCGGCGTCGGTGGGGGTGCCTTCTCGACCTTGAGCAGCTCCACCTCGAAGACCAGGGTGGCGTTCGGCGGGATCACTACGGCACCAGTGTTCGGATCGGTCTGACCGTTCGCCCCATACGCTTGGCCCGGGGGGATGGTCAGCTTGCGTTTGCCGCCCACCTTCATTCCAGCGATCCCCTCGTCCCAGCCGGGGATAACCTGGTCAGGAGTCGCGTAGAGCGTGAAAGCGAGTGGGGACCGGCCGGCCTGACGGCTCGTGTCGAAGGGAGGGGGACCGGTGGTCAGCCAGCCCGTGTATTGCATTGTCACTTGCTTCCCGCTGACCGCAACTGCGCCAGTGCCCACCTTGAGGTCGATGATCTGGAGCCCGTCCGGATAGGTCACCACCGGCAGGCCCGCGCCCGAGTTGAAGTCGTCGGCGCCTGGGGAAGGGCTCGGGGACGGGGATGGAGAGGCAGGAGCTGGGCTCTCGTTCGCAACGGGTCCGCTGGTCACGTAGGGATCTGCGTAGCCACAGGACGCTGCCGCCAGCGCGGTCACAGCGATTACTGCTAGAAACGCCCCCCTCACGAGACCGTGATGTCGATGGAGGTCATCTTGTCGCCCTTTTGGATCTTGTCGAGGACTTCCATCCCAGAGGTGATCTGGCCGAAATGGTTGTAGATGCCGCTGGTGGCGAGAGAAGGCGCATCGCCGATTGTGATAAAGAACTGGGACCCGCTCACGCCTGCCGAGCTGGAAGCCATGCCGGCGGTGCCCCGCGGCCACGTCGACGGATTTGTCTCGTTCGGAAGCTTGTACGCAGGCCCTCCCGTTCCGTCGCCGCGCGGGTCGCCGCCCTGGACGACGAAGCCGGGCACGATCCGATGAAAGGTCAGGCCGTCGTAGAAGTGGTTCTGTGACAGGTAGACGAAGTTGTTAACCGTCTGAGGCGCGACTTTCGGATCCACCAGCGCGATCACGAAGTCGCCCCGATTGGTGTGCACCGTCGCGGTGTACTTCTTGGTGACATCGATCACGGTTGGCGGGGGCGTTGTTCTCTGTTCCATGCAGGTCCGAATGTCATTGTCGCAGCCTGGGGCAGTCGAGATCAGAGGGGCGCCCGCATCAGCCGACCCGCAGGCGCACAGGGCAACGACCGCCAGCGTCAGCCCGAGCTGTTTCACTGACCCAAGATACGAAAGCTAGCGCGGCAGGGTTGGCCGGGGTCCCCCCCGGCCATGACTTTATTTCTTACTCCCGCCAAGCGTCGCGTGGAGAAACCAATTCGTAATAAATCGCGGGAAGGAGAGCAGAGCCTGCGGCGAAGCCGCACGCTCGATGAGAGGGAACCGCCAGCTTCCATCTCATACCGACGCGCGCTAGCGCGAGGGCTCCCGCGTGGCGGTGGCCAGGAGCACCGCCAGGCCCAAGGCGATGACGGCGATGACGCCAATCGCGGCGGGCACGCCTTCAGTCGCGGCGACGCCGCCGGCGATAAGGGGTCCCAAAAAGAAGCCAAAGGCCACCGAGCTGGCGTTGATTCCGAAGACTGTGCTCTGCGCCTCGCTTGGCGTCTCGAGGCCGATCATGCTCGCGGTGGCCGGGACGATCACGCCGCTCAGGAGGCCGTTCAAGGCGATCGCCCCGACCACCACCGCAACCCACGGCGCGACCGCGATCAACGCGATCGCCACAGACATCAGAACCGCCGCGATGACCGTGGTGCGCACATAGCCGATGCGGCGCGTCACCACTGTGTAGAAGATCGCCGCCCCGCTGGTCGCGACTCCGGACAGGCCGAACGCGATTCCAGTGATCGCCGCCACAGCCTGCCCCACCATCTCGAGGAGCCTCAGCACGACGAGTATCTGAATCGCGCTGTTGGCGACGCTGGTGATGCCCTGCGCAGCGATCAATCCCGCAAGAGCTCGCCGGGCGCCAGGTCGCTGACCGATCAGTGCAAGGGTGCTGGCGCGGGCTGGATCGCGCCGCCGCAGCGGGCTCTCGCGCACGATCATGAAGACAGGGATCGTCGAGATCAACAGGAGGATGCCGCCCCCGAGAAAGACGAGCCGGAGCCCGAACAGCGACGCGGCCAGGCCGCCTACGACCGGGCCAATCGCACTGCCCAGCGCCACCGCCGAGGTGACGACCCCGAGCGCCCAGCCGACACGATTGCGTGGCGTCTCGACAGCGACCAGCGCGGTCGCCGCAGCCACGGTTCCACTGGTCGCACCCTGCAAGAAGCGAAGGATCACGAGCTGGTCCGGGGTCTGCACGAAATAGATCAAGCCGACGGTGATCGCGCCGCCGACCATCGAGCGCAGGAGCATCGGCTTGCGCCCAAATCGATCGCCGAGTATGCCCCAGATCGGGCTCGCTACAGCCATCGAGAGACCTGAGACGCTGCCGGCCGCGGCGGTCCAGAGGTCGAGGTCGCGGCCGGCGTGCACGCCGAGGTCCTGCGATATGAAGATCGACAGAAACGGGAACGCGAAGCTGAACCCAAAGATCGCGGTGAACTCGGCAAACCAGAGCGCTGCGAGGTTGCGCTTCCAGTCGACAGTCGAAGTCCCGTCTCCCTTCGAGGGAAGGTCCGGACGAGAGGATGGCGTCCCGAGTGGCGGTTCAGTTCCCAGGGTCGAGCATCTCGACGATCCGATCGGGCGTGATCGGGAGGCGATCGACGACCAAGTCGGGGTTTCGCTTGCGGAGAGCATCCTCAACCGCATTGGCGATGGTCGCCGGAACCGGGATCGTCCCGCTCTCGCCTGCGCCCTTGAACCCCTCGGCGTTGGTATCGGTCGGCGTATCGACGTGGATGAGCGAGGGGATCACGGTCACCTCACCGGTGCTGACGATCGTGTAGTCGAGAAGGTTCGCGCTGCGGAAATTTCCGTCGGGCTCGTACAGCGCCGCCTCGTAAAGCGCGTACCCAAGCCCGTGTGCGTACCCGCCGTGCATCTGACCCTCGACGAGCATGGTGTTGATCGCTTTCCCAGTGTCGTGAACGATCACGTAGCGCAGCACATCGACGTGGCCGGTTTCGGGGTCGACCGAGACGACCGCCGCGTGGCATCCGCTCGAAAACGTGAGAGGTCGGCCGGGGTCGAAGGTCTCCAGCACCTCGAGACCTTCGTCGGGGACCATGTCCGTGGCCGGCACCCGCTTGGCGGGAGCGCCGCGAACCTCGATGAATCCTTCGGTCAGCACCAGGTCCTGCACATCGGCTTCCAAGACCTCGCCCGCGCGCTCGAGCAACCGCTTGCGCATCGCCGTCGCTGCTCGAGCGGTGGCGTTGCCTATCATCACCGCGCTTCGGCTTCCCGCCGTGAGGAGGGCGAAAGGAACGTGCTGCGTGTCGCCCGCAGTCACCTTGATCTTGTCGAGCGGCCAACCGAGCCTGTCGGCCGCCACCTGCGCCACGATGGTCTGGTGGCCCTGGCCTTGCGGAGTCGAGCCCACGAAGAGCCGAGCGGTCCCGTCCTTGTCGATGCGGAGCTTGGCCGGCTCGCCGCGTCCGAACGACGTCGATTCGACGCAGCAGGCGATGCCGTAGCCGACCAGCTTGCCGTCCCGGCCGCGGTCGCGCCCCTCGTCATACGCGAGCTTGTCGAGGGCGAGCTCGAGCAGCCGTGGATAGTTGCCGCTGTCGTATACGTATCCGCTGCGTCCGGCCGGTATGCCGGTCGTGTAGGGGATCTGCTCGGGCTTGATCAAGTTGCGCTTGCGAATCGTTGCCGGGTCGATGCCGAGCTTGCGCGCAAGACGGTCCATGACGCGCTCCATCCCATAGTTGCCGAGCGGGCGGCCACCACCCCTGATGAAGCCGGTGGGCACCGTATTCGTGTAGACCAGCTCGGCTTCGATGTCCATGGCCGGCAGCACGTAGGCCGAGACCATGTGCGGGATGATGATTCCGGGTTGTCCGGCGCCCGAACCCGAGTACGCGCCGATGTCGTGAATGAGACGCCCGCGCAGTCCTCGCAGCTTTCCTTCGGGGGATGCGGCAAGCTCGAGCTCGATCACTGAGCCGTGGCCCTGGGCAGTGGTGGCGCCGTCCTCGCTGCGCGTCGCGACCCAGCGAACAGGACGCTTGAGCCGCAGCGCTGCGAGAGCCGTGAGCACCTCTTCCGCAAACGGGGTGCCCTTGGCGCCGAAACCACCACCGACATCCTCCGCGAGGACGCGCACCTTTTCTTCAGGCAGACCGACGATCGAAGCGATCGTGCTCCTGACGCCGAAGATGTTCTGAGTTGACGTCCAGACCTTCAGCCCGCCGTCCTCATAGCTCGCGGTCGTTGTGCGCGGCTCCATGGCAATGCCCAATACGCGCGATGTCGTAAGCGTGATCTGGGCGATGACCGAGTCCCCGGCGAAGGCGGCCTTGATATCGCCAAACGTCGTCGAGCTGGACTGGGCGATGTTGTTCTCCATGTCGGCGTGGACCCTTGGCGCACCTTCAGCGGTGGCGGTCATAACGTCGCCGACTCCGGGCAGCGGGTCGAGCTCGCCGGCAATCGCTTCGGCTGCATCGCGCGCCTCGTACTCGGTTGCGGCAACGACCACCGCGTAGGCCTCGCCGACGTAGTTGACCTCGTCGGTCGTGAGGATCGGCCTCCCGCGCTGGACGATGCCAGTGGGTCCGAAATCGCTAAGGCCAGGCGCCACCTCCGGTAGGTCTGACGCTGTCCAAACCGCGACCACACCTGGCATGGTTCTAGCGGCGGAGGTGTCGATCGCCTTGATTTGTGCGTGAGGCATGGGCGACCGCACGAACGCAATATGCAGAAGTCCTTCGAGCTTGATGTCCCCTGCGTATCGGCCCCTTCCCGTTACGAGCCGCTCATCTTCGACGCGGCGCATTGGCTGACCGATATGGGGCGGCATCGGAACTAGAATAAGCGTCCACTCGGTGCCCATTCCGGCCATGGGCGGCTAGCTCAGTTGGAAGAGCGCCAGCTTGACATGCTGGAGGTCGGGGGTTCGAAACCCTCGCCGCCCACCAAACCACGCAGGCGGAGTCGAGCTCGAATTGGGGATCTGGTAGCCCGGGCGGGATTCGAACCCGCGATATCAGCCTTGAAAGGGCTGCGTCCTAGTCCACTAGACGACCGGGCCGTGCTGGGAAGTCTAGGTACTCTAATTGCTGGCCCGGCCTAGAGACCCTTTCGGGCCGCCGGCAAAGCGCCAAAGCGGGCGTAGCACAATGGTAGTGCGGCAGCCTTCCAAGCTGTTTACGTGGGTTCGATTCCCATCGCCCGCTCCAAAACACCTTTATCCGAAAAGTCGCGAGCGGTGAAATTAAGCGGAGGCTGCTCCGTCGCGTGACGCGGCGGTCAGGTTGGCGAGAAGCCGCGCTGCTGCGGACTGGAATCGCTCCGGATCGCCGTATGGGCGGGCGACCAGCATTGCGCCTTCCAGCGTGCTGATGATCAGCTGAGCGGCATCGCGCGCCGACCCTTCGTAGTGGACGGTGCCATCAATCGTGCCCTGCTCCAGGACCTGCTCCAGCCAAACTCCGTTCTCGTCGAAGAACCGAACCACCGCTGTACGCATCGGCGGCGGCAGCGTTTCGTAATCGGCGGCCAACATTCCGCACAGGCACATCCGTTGCTCCCGCAGGACGCCGGCGTAGACGCCGGCATACGCTGCGAGCTTGGCCGGAACGTCAGCGCACTCGGCATCGATCGTCAGCAAGGCTTCCGCGAAGCGGGTTGCGTACCGGTTGATCAGGGCCTCACCCAGCTCCGCCTTGCCGGGGTAGTGGTAGTGCAGGCTCGCCTTGGTCACGCCCAGCTCGCCGGCCACGTCCGCGTAGCTGAACCCGTTGAACCCACGCACCTGGACCAGTCGCTCAGCGACGTCTAGGATCTTGGCCGCGCTGCCGGCGCCGGTGGTCGTCTGCCCCGTCACCTTCAAATCGTCTCCTTAAAGCTCTCTCTTGACAACCTACCTACTAGTAGGTAAGACTACCACAAGACGTTTCTTTGAATTTGAGGAGGATCGAGATGGCCATCAGGCATGCGACCGAGCACAAGAGTTTCGTCAAGCCCGAGGAGATCCGGGAGTTCCCGCACGGCCAGGCCGAGATCGTCACGCTCGGCGGCTCGGCAGTCGGACGGCTCGTGCTTCAACCCGGCTGGCGCTGGTCGAACGACGTCAAGCCGATCGCGAAGACGGCGAGCTGCGAAGCGCCGCATTTCCAGTACCACGTCAGCGGGCGCCTCGGCATCAAGATGGACGACGGGACCGAGTTCGTCGCTGGTCCTGGCGACCTGACCTCTCTTCCGAGCGGCCACGACGCGTGGGTGATCGGGGATGAACCGGTGGTGGTCGTTGACTTCTACGGCGCCAGCAGCTACGCGCGCGGATGAGCATTCGCAGCGACGAGCGCGCGCTCACGGCTCAGACAGAGTCGGTGCTCGCGCGTTTCAACGATGCGTTCGGTCGCGGGGACACAGACGCTGTGATGAGCCTCATGACCGAGGACTGCGTGTTCGAAAACACTTTTCCGGCACCGGACGGTGAGCGACACGTTGGCGCGCGAAACGTCCGCGAGTTCTGGAGTGGATTCTTCGCATCGACGCCGAGCGCGCGATTCGAAGCTGAGGAAACTATCGTTTCCGGCGATCGCGCAGTCGTTCGCTGGGTGTTCCACTGGGAGAACAAAGGCGTCGCCGGCCACGTGCGAGGCATCGACCTCTTCCGCATGCGCCATGGCAAGGTGGCGGAGAAGCTCTCGTACGTCAAGGGCTAAGGGCAACAGCTAGGACGGGTGCCCATCGTTTCCGCCACCGCCTATTCGCCTGTGACGGTATTCAGTTCAGCATTTAGCGCCAGAGGGAGCAGCGGGCGAGGATCAAGAAGCGCTGCACATGCGCTCCATCCATCCGGGTTCGCGGATAAGACCTGCTGCTCCCACCAGGGTCCAGGGTCTCGCTGTCGGAGGTCACTGTCCGCGCCGAGCGTTGTCGAAACCGAAGGGCCGCCTAGAGCAAGCGACTCCGGCGCCAGCCCACGAACAGCGCGCCCCCAAGGCTGCTCAGCAGCGCTGAAGCCGTCCCAAAGACCAGCAGCACGTAGGTGTTGCGATCTCCACCACCCCCGCCCGGAGAGTTGGCACCGCCGCCCGAAGTCGAGCTCGAGGGGGTGGGCGAGGGCTGGTTCGGCGGCTCACTTGGCGTCGGCGGCGGGGTCGAAGTCGGCCGCGCAGTCGAATTAATGGTCCGCACAGACCCGGTCCAGCTACCGCCTACTGCATCGCGGACAGTGAGCCTCGGATGGAATGAACCAGAGCCGTAGGTGTGGTTGGGTCTCGCACCTGATCCGTGTGCACCGTCGCCGAAGTCCCAAGCGTAGGTGAATGGCGCGTGCCCTCCGCTGGCGGCTGCCTTAAAGACAACCTTCAGTGGTGCGTTTCCTGACGATAAGGATGCGGACGCAGCGATGCTGAGTGCTGGGCTCGGCGATGGTGTCAGTACTCCGTTCTGCACGTTGAGGGTCACTTGAGCAGAGCCGAGAACCCGGGAGCCAGGGTTCACCGACTGCGAGGTGACCCTGATGACATGGTTGCCGTTGCCGACCCTGAGTGAGTTGAAGACGACCGCTCCGGTGTCTACGTCGGTGACGTACCGGCCGTCGACGTAAAGAGTCTCGAACCAGTTGCCGGCGCAGGTGTCAGTGGTGCGGATCGGCACGCTCCGGCTGACCGTGGCGCCGTTGGCCGGTGAGGTGATCGCCACGCAGCTCGTCCCTTGGCTTGGCGGTGGCGAAGGTGATGGGGACGGCGAAGGTGATGGTGATGGGGTTGGTGAGGGCGAGGGTGCGTTTTGCACATTGAGAGTCACCTGAGCAGAGCCGAGAACCCGGGAGGCCGGGTTCACCGACTGCGAGGTGACCTTGATCACATGGTTGCCGTTGCCGACCCTGAGTGAGTTGAAGACGACCGCACCGGTGTCTACGTCGGTGACGTACCGGCCGTCGACGTAAAGAGTCTCGAACCAGTTGCCGGCGCAGGTGTCAGTGGTGTGGATCGGCACGCTCCGGCTGACCGTGGTGCCATTGGCCGGTGAGGTGATCGCCACGCAGCTCGGCCCTTGGCTTGGCGGTGGCGAAGGTGATGGGGACGGTGAAGGTGAAGGCGACGGAGATGGCGACGGCGATGGGGAAGGCGAGGGCGATGGTGACGGGGACGGCGACGGTGATGGGGAAGGCGATGGCGATGGCGATGGTGAGGGCGACGGTGAAGGTGAAGGCGAAGGCGATGGTGATGGCGGCGGCCCGCTCGAGAGCATGCCGGTCATTGGGGTCGCGGCTGCGTCGTTGGCGGTGAGGGCGGTCAGGCCCCAGAGCTGCTCGATCGTGCGCAGCATCGAGTAGTGGTCGTAGCTGGTGGCCGAGCGCGTGCCGGGCGTGACACCGTAGCCGGCGAAGATCGTCACCAGCTGGTCGTCGGGATTGCCCTCGTCCCAGGTCACGATCAAAAGTGAGTGCTGAGTTGTGAATGCCGGCGAGTTGAGGATCAGAGGAATGTTTTTTGACAACCATGTATCGCCCGTGGCGATCGAGCAGTCATGCATGTCACTGCAGAGGTTGGGCGTGATCCAGACGTAGTTAGGGGTTGTGGCTGCGGATGCGCGGTCCGTCGCCCACTGCGTGTAGTCGACATCGTGGGAGTTGCACCGTGCCGAGTTGGTGCGGATGTTGTCGAAGTAGATCCAGGGATTGTGATGAGCGGCATAGGTGCCCCCGGGATTGAGGTTGCACGCGGAGCCCATGCTCTCCATGTAGCCCTTCCAGGTCCGCCCGGAGGCTTCGATCCGGTCGGCCAGTCCTAGCCCGGGCATGCTGCATTGGTTCGTGAGAAAGTCATCGGTGCAGGATCCGATCTGGCCTGCAGTGAGCTGCATGTAGTTGGGCAGCGATGGGTGTGCCGTGTTCACGTAGTTCGTCGCCAGCGCACCGTTGGCGGCCAGCGCGTTGATGTACGGCGCAGACGCGTTTCCGATCAGCTCGCTGTATGACGTGTTCTCCATCACGACCTGGACTATGTGGTCGTAGCCACCCGGCGGAGGGGTTGGGCTTGGCGATGGACTGGGGCTTGGCGATGGAGCGGGGCCCGTCGCGGGAGGCATGATGTTGCCGGTCCACGCGGCCTTGACCGTGTTGATCATTGCCGTCCACGGCTGCGCGAAGTTTCCGGCCGGGTCCACGTAGAGGCCAAAGCCGGCGGAGTCCTCGCGCCAGACGAAGAAGGTCCAGCTCACGCCGGCCGCGTTGTATCGCGTGACCTCGCTGTTGACGAAGCTGACCGCGGTCGAGCTGGTCCTCTGGTCCCCGAACTCACCCACGAACATGGGGGTGTTGGCCGGTTGGCCGGTCGGGAAGTTGTCACCGCCGGGGTAGTGGTGAACGGCGTAGATGACCCGCGAGGTCTGGTTGAACAGGCTCAGGTCATTGCTGAGTGGAGCTTCGATGATGCCGAGGTGATTCGGGTCGGCTACGGTGACTGTGTTGAACAGGCGAGTGGCCAAAGACGCCCATTCCGAATCGTGAGGCGGCGCAGGCTCGTTCATGAAGTCATACCCGATGACCGTCGGGTTGTTTGCGTAGTGCGTTGCGACGTCCTGCCAGAAAGTGTTCAGCAGATTCTGATTGGCAGCCGCTCCTGAGCAGTCGCTCCAGATGCAGTAACCCAGAGCCGCGCTCTGATCAAACCCGCCGGACGATCCGCCGGGCGGAATGAAGTCAACGAGGTAGACCCATAGCTGATTCTGTGCGGCCCAGGCAAGATGCTGGTCGAGGACGCTGAAGAACTGCGTGCGGTTGGTGGCGTACCAGTTGTAGTCGAGCCCCCAGCGCAAATGATTGGCGCCTAGTGCGTGGGCCTGGACGTAATCGGACTGGACAGCATTGATGAGGCTGATGTCGGGGCCGCCGCAGCAGGCGAGGGCCGGCTCGTTGTTGAAGTTGACTCCACGGAGCAGCACAGTCTGGGCTCCGTACTTGATGGAGGGCCCCTGCGTGGTGAGGTAGGTGGGCGCGGCGAGTGCAGACAGCAGGCTTGCCACCGCCATAGCGGTGAAGGCGAGGAAACCCAGCACCAACAGGCTTAGCTTTCGAATGATCGTGCCTCCTATAGCCGGCTCACCCCGCATGCGCGGGGGCCGAGCTGGCCGATTTCAATCAGTACGAACTCCCCTGGGAACTCGTATCAAGTTCATTACCCCCCGCTGCCGCCACTGGGCGGCTGGCGTTACGTACTGCTCCTAACTTCCGAGGCCTGCCATTTCCTGCCTTTTCGGCCGTTAAGAGTTATCAAGACAAACGCCCAGGAGGTGGGCGTTTATCCCGCCAGGGATAGGTAAATTGGCCTAGGGCGAATTGCCCAGCCTAGTCTCCGGCTGAGGTCTGTGGTTGCAGTCCACGCTGGTCGCCGGCGGCCCGGTCCGACCGGTCCCGTGGCCACGTTGCCAGCGCCCAGAGTGTGAATCCGGCGATGACGGCGAGCCGGAGCGCGGCGCCCATAGTGAATGCGAGGGCCGCACCTGCCAGGCCCATCTGCGGAATCAGCACCAGTCCGGATGTGACTGTACAAACCATCCCGAGGCCGGTTGCCACAGGGTCGATCACCGGCCGGCCCAACCCGATCCATATGCTCACCAGCACCGAATAGAAGCCATAGAGGCCCATGCCGATGGCGAGCATCGCCAGTGGGGTTGCCGCGTCGGGGTATTTGCTGCCGAACAGCATCATGACCAGCGGCGGGCCGAGCAAGGCGGCTCCAGCCACCAGCGGCAGGGTGACGACGGCGGTGAATCCCATGGCGGCAGCGATGTACCTCCCGACCGACCTCTCGCCGAGCCGCGCGATGCGGGGAAGGATGGCGATGCCGATTGCGGTCGGCGCAAGCAGCAACACGTTGACGAATGCCTTCGCCGCCGCATAGTTGCCGGTGGCTTCAGCGGGAAGCAGGTGCTGGACCATTATCAAGTCGCTGCCGAACCAGACGGCAAAGAAAACCGACTGAATCAACAGTGGCCGAATGAAACGAAAGATCTCCAGCATTCGCGCCGAAGAGAGCCCTGGCCTCACGAAGGTCAGAACGATTGGGGCGATAGGTTGCATAACGGCAAGGGCGGCGATGCCTGAGAGGCCATAGACGATGAGGAAGAGCTCCGGAGATCTGATGCCCAGGATCCCCAGGACCAGGATTCCAACCAGCTGGGCCAGGTTGGCGATGACGTACATGATCATCATCGCCGCGTATCGGTCGAGGCCTCGCTGGATCTCTCGGTAGGTTTCCAGAACGGCGAGGCCGACCAGGTTGACGAGGACACCGACCAGCATCCAGCCGTTCAACCCGATGAGGAGCGAGACCGGGATCACGACTATCAAGCTGACGACGACGACCAGGGCTATCAGCGCGATCCAGTTGCTGTAGTAGGACTCCTGAAGCGATAGCTCCTCGTGACTTCGGGCAAGGAATCGCGACAGCCCGTTGGGCGCGCCTACGATGAACACTGACGCGATGGCCACGATGACAAGCGCGTACGTGAGGCGCCCGAAATCAAGCGGCACCAGAATCCGCGCGGCCGCGATCGAGAACAGAAACCCAAGCGCCCTCGCGGTCGCAAAGCCGACGAAGACGACGGCGGATGATCGCACCAGCCCCGACTCCGGCTTCAGCCGGCGCAAATTCAGAACTGCCGCGATCGGTTGCGGAAGGGCGAGGCGCGGCGGCTTAGCCGCTGAGATGACGACGACCGGCACGGTGCGACGCACGTTGCGCAACGTGAGCGCGGCCAGCACCCCCACCAGCATCGCGAACTCCTGAGACAGGCCCGCGAAGGTGATGTACTGCGCGGTGGTGCCAAGAAGGAGGAGGACCGCCGCAACTGCCAGCGCCGCCGCGCCGACCGCTCGGTGCGTGAGGTCCAGGCTGGAGCGCAGCCTCCAACCTGCCGCGATGATGGCCAGCAACATTCCAAGAAGCAGCGCGACTCCGGCTACGCCGGCTCGAAAGGCTGCCCACAGATACTCGTTGTCGACAAACGTGCTGAGCCGCTCCGGCACGGTGCTCGGTATCACCGTGCCCGTTCCAATCCAGAGGTGGTCGGATAGGGCCGGAATGATGAACTCGTTCCAGTAGCGGATCCGCGTCTGCATACTCTCCGGCAGCGCCAAGCCCGTCGCGGTGATCAGCTGCTGCGAATCCGCGCGCGCGCCGATCAGCGGCCACAACACCACCAGGGCCAACAAACCGGCGAACACCGTCACCACCAGCTCGCGGGGTACACGCCGTCCATAAATCAAGATCAACACAGTTGCCACCGGAATCGCGACGGTGGTCGCCCATGTCTCGCTCACGAGGACGCCGAGCACGCCGGCTCCCATCACTGCGGTGAGCCACCAACGTGGATAGCCGGGAGCCCGAACCGTCGCGAGTGCCAGCGCGATGATGTAGGTGAACGCGCCAAAGGCGCCAACGGCGCTGTAGTGGCCGAGCGTCGACCCCGGTCGAAACGGAGTCACTGCCGGCGACGGATAGTTGTTGCCGACGATGGAACGGACGCCAGGCACGTTTACGAGTTCGGCGGCGGCGACAAGGCTGACGATGACCCCCGCGAGCATGGCGAGGTTCAGAAAGGTCCGCATCGTGCCCTCAGGCAGCGTCGCCCTGGCGAACAGGTAGTACACGGCAAGCAGCAAGGCCGGCGACAGCACTGTCCTCCATGTGTCGGTGTCGGCCGGAGAGTGAGTGAGCGTCAGGACCATCCACGGGATGACGACGCTGCCGATGACGTAGGCCCCAATCGCCATGTCGAGACCTGTCACCGACCGGGTTCGCCGAACCGCGATGTCATGAACCACGACGCCGGCCAGCACCACGAGGAGGATCGCCTCACTTGGCTTGAGCACTGGCACGACAGCTCCACGAGCGAGGCCGGCGGTCAAGGGCACTAACACGATGAGGGCAGCACATCCGAACGCCGGACGTCGAATGGTCATCGTCAAGAGTCCCAGCCCGCAAAGGCCCGCGATCCCCGCAATCAGCAGATTCAAGAGAGGTCCGCTAGCAATGCCGGATGGGAGGTCGACTCATCTGCCCATCCGGCCGGCTTCGAAATGCGTCCTTCACACCGCGACGCTGACAAGATCGCCGGCATCAAGCCCCAGGGCCGCCAGGTAGCGCGGCGCAAGAACGTCCCAGCTGAATTGGCGCATCACCACCTTCGCGCGCCGGGCTTGCTGCTCGGCTTCTCGCCGGTGACGCAGCAGGTGATCGATCCGGGCTGCAAGCGCTGCCGCATCGCCAGGTTCGAAATACGCAACCGTGTCGGCAGGGAAGTTCTGCGCGATGGTCGGAAGGCAAGCGCAGACGACAGGGACCTCGTGCTCGACATATTCGAGCAGCTTGGTGGGGAGGAGCAGCTCACCATATCCATCGGCGATGATCGCGACGATGCCAACGGCCGCCTCGCGGATCTCGGCCATGGCCTCAGACCAGGGCACGAAGTTTCGAAAGACCACGCGGTCATCGACTCGCAGCTCATGTGCAAGCTCGATCAAGGCCGCCTTGTACTCGCCTTCGCCGAGCACACGCAAACGGAGCTCAGGCCATTCGGCCCGCAGAAGCACAACGGCTCGAATCGCAACCTGGACGCCATAGCGCTCGACCAGTGAGCAGTGGGTGACGATGAATTGAGAGGTCGATCCGGCGCGCTCAGGCTTTGGCGACAGAATCGCGACAGGTGGGGTGTTCGGCAGGATCGAGATGACGGCAGGGTCGACACCTCGCGCCACCAGGATGTCCATGCATTGCTGACTGACGACGATGATGTGATCCGACCACCCTGTCGCGAGCTTCTCGATCCACTTTGCCCAACGCAACATCCGATGGTTTTCGTCGAGCCTGAGGCGCGCCGCCGTCAGCTCGGGCGTCAGCTCGAACATCTCGAGCACGATTCGCGCGCCTCGCCAGCGTGCCACGAAAGCGACGAAGACCAGAAAATCAGGAAGGTTGTCGACCAGGACCGCGCTGTAGCTGTGCCGTAGCGAAAGCGCGACGCTGATCGGAAGCGACCACAAAAAGAAAGCCACATACTCGAACAGGTACCTGATCGCCGGCTTCCTTCGGTGCTCGAGGCGCAGCTGGTAGACCTTGAGTCCGGGCGGCAGGCTCGACACGGGTCGCACCGCGCCGGCAAGGCACACCAGATCGACCGAGATCCCCTCGTCGAGCAGCTGAGTGACGTTGCGCCTCAGCGTCGCGTGCGCCGGGTACTGATGCTCGCTGACGATCAGAACGCGTTTGTCTGCCGCCACTCGGGGTCTCCTTCTCCGCCGATGATCGATTGCAGCTGGGCGACGGCGGCGTCGCGCTGTGCTCGAAGCACGACCTGAAGAGCCACGCTGAGGCGTGTGAGCTCGCCCTGGTTCTCGATGCCGCGCGCAATACCCTCGGCGATGGCTCGAGGATCGTTGGCACAGAACAGGGCAGCGGTCCCAAAGCGCGACCGCAGGCCCGCGAGATCTGACAGGACCATAGGCCGGCCGAGTCCGACCGCCTCGAACGCCGCGCGATTCATGATCTGTGGATCGGTGCTGAAAACGCCGACGATGGTGGCGGCCTGGAGCTCGCCGAGAAACGCCGCATAAGGAAGGTAACCGGTGAACACTGCATTGGCGGGCGCTCCGGCGAGCACTCCCGCCGGCAGGAGGCTCGTATCGCCGGTGAAGCGAAACTCCACGTTGGGCAAAAGTCGAGCCGCCTCGACGACCTCGGCCACCGGCTCGTTCTCATCGAGACTTCCAGCCACCAGCACGGTTGGATGGTCGGCGCGCTCATAGGGGCCGGCGTCCCGTGATTCCGGGAGGTCGTCAGGCAGCAGGAGCGCGCGAGCACCCCATCCTCGAACCAATGCTTCGGCCTCGTCCGTGTGCAGCAGCACCACCTGGACTCGCTGCAGAAGCCAGCGATGGATTGGGCGAGCCCACCCCCACTTGCTGGAGTGGAACGCGCCGGTGTGGCAGTCAACCACCAGGTCTCGCCCGTGGGCCAGACACCAAAGCCAGGCGACGAGCGGCGCGAAAACCGGAGGCGTGACCACCAGGACAGTTTGTGGGCGGTCATGGGACAGCACCCTCCACGTGCGCGCTGCCTTCAACAGGTAGGCCAGCGGGCGACCGGCGACATGCTTCCCGGCGATCCCGTCATCGACGAAGAGCGTCCGTCCCCCAAGCGCCGCCGCGAGCGCGCTCGTTCGTGGTTGAAATCGAGCCCAGGCCACCGCGGCCACGGCGGGCGAGCTCACGATCCGCCAGGACCGCGCCACGTCGGAAGCTTCGACTGATTGACAGCCATTTCATAGAGCGTGGTCTCGGGTTGCCCTCCCGCGTTGACGGGAACGTCTTTCTCGGGGTTCGACACGAATACGCTCGCGGCGACCTTGATGCCGGCCATGCGAAGCGTCTCCGCCGTGCGCCGCACGTCGGAGTATCGCGTTCGCCGCGCTGTCGCCACAACGATGGCGAGGTCCGCGGTATGTGCAAGCGAGACAGCTGTCGGGTCGCTGTCCGGAGACGGCGCCGACAGAATGGTGAGGTCGTATTTCCCATCGCCGTCGGCCAGCGCTTCATTCGCAACACGCGGATCTCCAGCAGCCGCCGCGCTGATGATAGTCATCTTCGACCCGTTTCGGATCGACTGCTGGTGCATCACATATGACTGGGATTCGGCGTCGACCACGAGCACTCGCAAACCGGCCTGCACGCAAGCGATGCCAAGGCCGGCGGCGACGGAACGCACGCGATCGCGAGGCGAGGCGGCAACCACTAGCAGCTTGGTGAGCTGAGGATTCTGAGCCAGCAGGTTCGCGCGCGCCAGAGCGTATGAATCCGGACCACGGCCTAACTGCGAGCCTGACTTGTTTGAGACAGCGATGACCAGAGGAGTGGCGGCGGCCTCTGACAGCACTCCAGACTCGAACAGCCTGTCATCGAATCTGTCCACAAGCAGAATCGTCGCGAAGGCGATGCACAGGCCGGCGACCAGGCCAACCGCCAGGTATCGCAACGGATCCGGATCGAAAGGCTTGGATGGCTCGATCGCGAGCTGGGCAACGTTCAGGCTACCTGCCAACCGATTCTGTTCGACGACCAGGTCCTGGCTGCGGGCGTACGTCGCTGAATACTGGTTCTGCAATAGGGCGAGGTTCGTCTGGTGAGCGGCGATGGCCGCCTGCTGAGCGCGCGCCGCGCTTACCGTCGCGGCAGGTTTTTGCAGCGCCGCAATCGCTGCCTGCTCAGCTGCAATCGCAACTGTAAGCCGCTTGAGCTCACCCTCTAGGTACAGCCGTGTCGGAGCGAGCAGCTGATCGACGTCAGCCTGGTCCTGATCGATCATCGACCTCGCGACTGCATTGGCGAGGACCGCTGACTCCCTCGCGGTGGGTGCGGTGACGTTCACCGCGATCCAGGTCGTTCCCGTGACTGTGTTCGCGCTGACCCGGTTCGTGAGGTTTTGGGTCGAGCATGTGACCCCGACGCTCTCGGCAGTGTCGAAATACTTGCCTGAGCACGCACGGTCAAGCACCGGCCGGCTGGTCGCGATCTGGATGTAGTGGGCGCTGAGGAGCTCGCCTGCCTGCAGTGCGAGGTCAAAGCCCTGCGATGAGTTGAACCGTTCGTCCACGACGAGCACGGCAGTGCCCATGTAGACCGGTGTCCTGATGACGGACGCCACGCCGGCGGCGGCTGTGAAGATCACGACGATGGCGAGCGCGAGGTATTTCCGATGCCGGATGGCATGCGTCACGGTCTTGATAGCGGCACGTGGTTCGTCCATTGCTACTCGGCCGTCGCGAAGCGGCCCATCAGCGCGGGGACTGTGAGGGTCAGGATCTTCAAATCGAGCCACAGGGTCCTTTCGCGGACGTAACGAACGTCAAGCCGCATCATCTCGTCGGCGGAAAGCCTGTCGCGTCCGGAAACCTGCCAGAGGCCTGTCATGCCTGGCTTGACGACCTGCCGTTCGAAGTACCAGGGCAGGTAGTGGTCCAGCTCGTAAGCGATCCCCGGCCGTGGTCCCACCAGGCTCATCTCGCCACTCAAAACATTGAAGAGCTGCGGCAGCTCATCAAGGCTGGTCTTACGGAGGAAGGCGCCGAAAGGCGTGATGCGAGGGTCGCCAGCCGACTTGTATCCCCCGTTGGTCGGCTGCGCGGCGAACCACGCCGACGCCGCGACCCGATGGCGGTGGTCGTCGCTGTCCGTGTACATCGAGCGGAATTTCCAGATTCGAAAAGGTCTGCCGTCCTGCCCGATTCGTTCCTGCCGGAAGAAGACTGGGCTACCGCTCTCGAGGCGGACCAGCAGCGCCAAGGTCGCGATCAAAGGCGAAAGTGCAAAAGCGGCAACGGCGCCCAACAGAAGGTCGAGCGGCCGCTTCCACAGGCATTCCGGGCGGTTGGCATGGCGCGTTGCATGAATCCGCAACTCAGGTCGACCATCCGGCGGGCACGCTTCCATCAAGGAACACGACCACTCACTTCCGCAGCGTACTGACGTGCTTATTGAGGGTAAATAGGCAAAGGTCCCGCCGCGTGGGGACAAGGGCGACCGTGTCCCGGGACGTCCGAAACCTGCGGTTTTCTTAAACCCGACCTAGCCCGACAACAGTCGCCGCACGCGGCGCGCGGTGGCCATTACCGATGCACGCAGTGAGTCGCCTGGGTTCCACCCTTCGCCGGCTGAGGCCGTCCCGGCGGAACCAGGGCCCACGAACTGAGCGACTGTGCTACCGGTCGGGGTCAGCGAGTCCCTGGCGGCGGTGAAGACCTTTCCCTGGACCAGCACTGCGCTGACCCCCGCGGCTTTGGCGTGTCGGAGGAGATAGTCGACAGCCTTGCTGTTGAGGGCCTGGTTGTCGAGGTGGCCGTTTGCCGTCGACGCCCCGGCTTCGCCAACGATGTACGGCTTGCCCAGTGTGGATTTCCAATCCGGATAAATCGGATTGTCGTCATAAACATGGATGTCGTAGAAGTCGACCGAGTCCTGATACAGGCTCAGGTTTGGATTCGGGTTCCAGTAGAGCTCGGTCGTGTCGGATGCGGTGAACATAGCTGCCGGCGCAGCCCGCTTGGCGGTTCGATACAGGTCCCGGATCCAGTCGTGCACGACCTGATCGGAATAGTTGGGGCTGACCGGATCCTGATGAGGAGGTTTGGGGAGGCCGCCATCGCGGCCCAGGCTGTTGTACGCCTCGTTGAACAAATCCCACCCGACCACAGTCTGTCGAAGGCCAAATCGACGGAGGAACTCATCGGTTGCTCGCAGATAGTTTTTTCGCATGATCGGGTGGATGCCGTCGAGGGCTTCGAAGTGGAAGTTGCCGAGGCTGGCGACTTCCTCCTGGTCGTAAAGGACGACGATCGCCTTCAGCCCGCGCGCGTCGAACATGTCGAGAGCCTCACCAAAGTGCTGCAGCGACGCCTCGTCAAATCCGTCGAATCCATCGCCGGCTCTCCAGACCATCGTCTGATCCAGGCCGACGAAAATGCGGAGCACCCGGCCGAGGTCGTGCCGCTGGATGAAGTCGAGATCAGCGGCCAGCGCCGGCTTGGTCGTCTCCCATGAGCCGCGGTTCGACCGTGTCATCAGCCACTGGGTGCCAAGCCAGTCACCGCTGATTGTGTGGGGAAAGCCGTAGTTCAGCCCCGCGACGCTTGGCAGTGCCAATCCGGTCGCAGCCTCGGGACGCGCCGCGAAACTTCTGGCGAACAGACCGCCAATGGTCAGTAGAGCGACAAGGGCGGCAAGCAAGACAAGGCGGCGGCGACCAACGCGCGGCGAGTTTCGGCCCTGCGCCGTGCGAACGATAGCCGTAGAGGGCGCGCGCATCGTCTACGAACTTAGGTTGCGGCTGCGTCTCATCAAATAGGTCATTGGTCCTGCGGTCCCGGGCAGCACTCCTTTGGTCCGCTTGCATTTCGTGTCTTCGGAGCGGATCGAACCGGCCCGCGTGGTTCATTCCGTGACTAATTGCTCAGGGAGCGCGGAGCAAGTTGTCACCGACATAGTTTTTTGTCCCATTTTCAGATGAGGCCCGCACGCGCGAGACTCTCGTTGGTGATCACCGAGCCTCGCTCAGAGCTCGGGTGGTCGTAGCGAGTTTCTAGGAGACGACAAGCTCTGAAGGCAATCGATAAGTTGCGGTCGATGCGCACATTCTCGGCTGTGGTCGTTGCACTCATCCTTCTTGTCAGTGGGGCTGTCCCCGACGGCGTTCTTCCCGCTCGAGCAGCAGCGGCCGGCCTGGTCACGACCATAGGAGCGGGCGGCGTCATCGAAGTGAGTGACGGTTCCTTTGACGTCTTCTTCGATCCCGCCCAGCAAGGAGGTATCGCCCGGGTCTACGACCTCACGACCGATCCCGGCCGGACGGTCAACGTCGGTCCTCCAGCCGGTTACACACTCTTTGACACCTATGTGAACAGCGGTGGATGGGCCGAGATCGGTCGGGGCCCCGCCAGCCTGCTGGAAGTTATAAGAAGCTCAGCCACCTCCGTGGTCGTTCACGCGGTTGGCGTCTTCATGCATGAGGATGGAAGTGGGGCGGTGGTCGGGCTGCAGCATGAGACCTGGACCACGCTATATCCGGGCGGCCGCGTGTTCCTCCGGCGTCAGCTGAAAACTGGCGCCGGAGCGGTCGCACTCAGCAACTTCGGGGGCAAATCTCTAGACGCCTCGCCGGCCACCACCTGGCGGGCCATCTTCACGGGTGCCCCGTCTGACACCACCTATCCCAGTGGCACTGACGGCTCGCTGGGCAATGGCAGCGAGAGCTGGCTCGGCTTCTCGCAGGCAGGAAGCGGGCCGGGTCAGAGCCTTGGCATCGGGCTGAGCTCATGGCAGACTCTGGACTTTGGCCTCACGTACACCAAAGTGCGGGTCCTGGTCGGCAGCGCCTCGTCGCGTTCGCATGAAGCCCAGAGAACTGAGACGAACGTCACCCTGGCTGCGAACACCACTTTCAGCGCCCAGTTCGCCGGCTGGATCTCCCAGCAGGTGCGGATCGCGACCATGAACGCGCAGGTCGCCGATTACCGATCGCCGGCCCTCGCGGTTTCCAGCGGGACGTTGGCGACAACCGACTCAGAGCCGGTCGCCATCCCCTTGAGCAACGGCTACAACCCGGCCACCGGGACCTACGTGCTCAACTCGACGGCCACCGGCGTCGGCATGCAGCTCCAGTTTCCAGGCGGCGTATCGACGCGTTACCAGCCGTCGTTCAAGCTGCTGGCATGGCCTGGTGGCGCTCCTCAGGTCCAACTCGGGAGCACGAACCTCACGCCTGGCGTCGACTACCTGTCTGATTTCGATGGCTCAGGCGCGCTGCGGCTGACATTCCTGAAGGACGTCGTTGCGTCTACGCCATCGGCCGGGCAGCTCTTGAATGGCGCTCTCGCCATTGCGCCGAGCGGCACGCCCACGCCAAGTCCAACTCCTTCGCCCAGCCCATCGCCTTCATCCAGCCCATCGCCTTCGCCGTCACCATCGTCGAGCCCAACGCCATCGCCCTCTCCCTCGCCATCGCCATCACCGATCCCCCCGCCTCCGCCATCTTCGGGACTGCAGACGATAGTCGGAGCGAGCACGATCGAGGTCAATGACGGGACCACCTTCGCGGCGATCTTCGATCGCAACCAGGAAGGCGGCATCTCCCAGCTCTACGACCTCGCCTCCGATCCTGGACGCACTGTCAACATCGGTCCACCGTCGGGCTACTCGCTCTTTGACACCTATGTCCAGGACACGGGTGGATGGGGCGACATCGGTCGAGGCACGGCCAGCGTGCTGGAGGTCACCAGGACATCAGCCGGCTCCGTGGTGGTGCACTCGGTCGGCACCTTCATGCATGAGAACGGAAGCGGGGCGGTGGTCGGGCTGCAGCACGAGACCTGGACCACGCTCTATCCGGGCGGCCGGGTGTACCTCCAACGCCGGCTGATCACGGGGGCCGGAACTGTCGCGCTCACGAACTTCGGAGGCAAGTCGCTCGACGTCTCCAACGCTTCGACCTGGAACGCCATCTTCACCGGGGCTCCGGCTGACGCCAGCTATCCGGCCGGCACTGACGCCTCCCTGGGCAACGGCAGCGAGAGCTGGCTCGGCTTCTGGCAGTCGGGGAGTGGGCCAGGTTTGAGCATGGGCGCGGGCTTGAGCTCGTGGCAGAGCCCCGACTTCGGGTTGACCTACCGGACCATCCGGGTGCTGGTGGGCAGCGCTACGTCGCGTTCGCATGAGGCACAGAGAACAGAGCAGAGCGTCACGCTGGCGGCGAACACCACCTACAGCGGCCAGTTCGCGGGCTGGATCTCACCGCGGGTGCGGATCGCCACCATGAACGCGCAGGCTCTGGACTACCGCTCGCCGGCTCTCACGGTCTCGAGCGGTACGCCCGCGACCTCCGATTCAGAGCCGGTCGCGATCACATTGAGCAACGGCTACAACCCGGCGACCGGCAGCTACGTGGTCAGCTCGACGTCCACCGGGGTGGCGGTGCAGCTCCAGTTCCCGAGCGGCGTCTCGACGCGCTACAGCCCGTCCTTCAAGCTGACAGGCTGGCCCGGCAACTCCGCCCAGGTCCAGCTGGCCGGCGCTGCCCTCACCCTTGGCGTCGATTACCTCGCCGGTTTCGACGCCGGCTCCGGCACCTTGCGGGTGACCTTCCTCAAAGACTTCGTGGCGTCCACGCCTTCGGCGGGTCAGCTACAGAGCGGCGCCATCACGATTGCTCCGGGTGGCGCTCCGCTGCCAAGTCCTTCGCCCTTGCCGAGCCCGTCGCCTTCACCCAGTCCCATACCTTCCCCAAGCCCCGGACCGCCTCCAACGCCTGGGACGTTGCAGACCATCGTCGGCGCCAGCACCATCGAGGTCAACGACGGGAATACTTTCGCCGCCATCTTCGACCGCGGCCAGGGCGGTGGCATCTCGAAGCTGTACGACCTCACGACGGACCAGGGCCGCACGCATAACCTCGGGCCTCAACCTGGCTACACACTCTTCAACAGCTACCTGCTCGACAACCAGGTCTACGCTCCTTCGACTCCGCTAGGCGTCTGGGGGTTGATCGGTGGCGGCCAGGCGACCACCTTTGAAGTCGTGAGCAGCAGCCCAGAGTCGGTGACGATCCACGTCGTCACGCCGTATTACTGCGAGACGGTCGACGCCCCAGGCGGAACTTGCTTCCTGGGCGACGTTAAAAACGAGAGCTGGACGACGCTGTACCCAGGCGGGTACGTGTTCTTCGAGCGCAGGATCATCACCGGCTCCACCGCACACACCTTGGCCAATTCGGCTCCTTCTTCGGTGGACATGTGCCTGTGCGCCACCTTGAACGGCATCTTCGACGGCGTCACCTCCGACACCAGCTACCCGAGCCCTGTCGACCTCCATGCCGGCACCGGCCAGGAGAAGTGGTTTGGCCAATACCAGCATGGCAATGGCCCCGGCCAGCGACTCGGCGTTCTCGAGATCACGTACAAAGACAACTCGCTAAGTCCGAGCCGGCCCTTTTCTGACATGCGTCTGATCATGGGCACTGCCTACTTGAGAAGCCACATCACCGCCAGGACCGAGCGCACCTCGACGCTGACAGCCAACACGACCTACGTCGCGCGGTACCGCGGCTGGCTGAGCACGCTGGTGAACACAGCGAACGCGAAGGCGATGACAGCGGATTACCGCCAGCCCTCACTCAGCGTCAGCGCAGGCTCCATCCTCAGCTCCGATTCTGAGTTGGGCGCCACCGGCCTAGTCTCCGGGTACAACGCAGGCACGGGCCGCTATGTCGCCGCTCCAAACGGCGCCGGCACTGTTCAAGCGCAGCTGGGGTTTCCGAGTGGGGTGACCGTGCGATTCCGGCCGTCCTTCAAGGTCGTCGGCTGGAGCGCCGGCTCGCCTGTCGTTCGCTGGGGCGTCGCCACTTTGGTTGCCGGAAAGGATTACCAATACAGCGTCGACGGGTCTGGAGCCTTGCGGGTCAGCCTCCTGTTCGACGTCACCACGGGTACAGCGGGCGCGGGCCAGCGCCAGAACGCGACACTGACCATAGCGTCCTCCTGACAGAGGCAGTTGACGCTGTCCCGCCGGCCTGGGACCGCAGTCCCGCGCGGTTCGATCATCCCCGCACCGGCCACCACCAATGACCCATTTATCCGGGTGGGTGGCAGGGCCGACGATTGTCGCCTGAGCCTGACCAGGGTTGAACGACTGACCGATCGCAGGCGGGCCGATCTCGAATCGGTTCCCGCTGCGTTGGATATGGCTGCCACGGCCGGCGAGCTGGGGCTCGCCAACCTCCTCGACGACCTCGACGGCATGACAGGACAGCTCCTCCGTGCGATGGCGGCCGAGCGGTGGGTCGACGCCTTCCTGTTCGCCGCGGGCTTGAACCAGATCATCGAGGACGACCTCCACAGCGACCCGATCTCGCTGACCAGGGTGGCGCGCCACGTCAACAGGGTCTTCAAGGGCCCGCTGGGCTCAGCTGCGGCCGCCGGTGTTCGGATGGCAGATGCGGCCCGCTGGCGGTACCGCACTCTGCCTTTTAGCGACCGCGCCTCACTGGATTGGCAGCGCCGGGTCGCCGGCTTGTGCGATCAGCTGGCTCAAGCGGCGATCTCCGCACCCGAACTGGCTGTTGGGCACCGACTGCTTGCGCCTGCGCATGGGCTGGCAGCAGATGGTCAGCGACTTCCGAGCAGATTGAAGCGCTCTGTCGTGCGGCTGCCGAGCTGCTTTCGGACGTTCGATCAGCGGCCGCAGGACCTGGAGCACCTGACAGAGGAGTTCAGCGCCCGCTGGCCGGACCGTCTCAGACCGCTGGCCGTCGTCGGCATACGCACCTCAGGCAGCTATACCGCTCCCCTGCACGGCGCCTACTTGCGGGCGCGGGGCTATCGGAACGTTCGCGTTCTGACAACCCGCCCTGGTCAGCGATGGAGAAGAGACGAGCTCCATGCCCTTCGGTCTGTCATCGGCCAAGGCGGTCTCGCTCTTGTCACCGACGATCCACCAAAGTCAGGACGCTCCATCGCGAGGGCTGCGCAAGAGTTGGAAAGGCTGGGGTTCACCGCGGGATCGATAGTCTTACTTCTCCAGACCCTCGAGGCCACGAACTCGCTGCCGGAGGCGCTTCAAACGTATGCGTCGGTGGTGAGGAATTGGGACGAGTGGAACGTTCAGGCGAACCTTGAGCCTCGAGCCATTCGCCAAGCGCTGACCGAGTTGCTCGGCCCGGCCGCTGAAGTTGGCCGTGTCCGCCGGCTGCCGCTCCCGGAAAACTCCAGCCGACGTGGGCATGTCCGCGCCCTGTATCGAGTGGAGCTGACCGATCAAGTCCACCCCGCGGGGCGGTCACTGGACATCTATGTCAAGGGCGCCGGCTTCGGTTACTTCGGCGCCCAGTCGGTGGCGGTGGGGCAACAGCTGAAAGAGTTGGTTCCCGAGATATTCGGCCTCAGAAACGGGCTCCTCTTCCGCGAATGGCTGCCGGAGACTTCTCGGTTGGGGAACCTCGGACCGAACCGCGTGCACGGCGTCGCAGCCGACATCGTCGACTACGCAATCCGGCGCGCCGGAAAGCTGGCCGTGGCGGAGGATATGAGCTTGCGCCTCACCGACCGGGGCGCGGTGTGGCAGCGGTCCGGCGACGTCCTGGCCCGTGCGTTCGGCCGCGGAGGACAGCTCATGAGACCCCTCCTACATCGCGTGGTGAAGCAGCTGCTTCGAGTCGCTCAGCCTTCCGTGATAGACGGCAGCATGGAGCTGCGCAACTGGTTCGAACCCGCCGATGACGGAGGGCCGCTCCGCAAGGTGGACTTTGACCAGCGGGCCTTCTCCAGCCTCGACATCTACTGCTATGACCACGCCTTCGACCTCGCGGGTTGCGCCCCGACCGGCTCAGATCCCGCTTTCTCAAACGAGCTCCGAAGGGCCTACTTGCAGAAAATGGCCCGCCCGATCGACGCCGAGCGATGGCTGCTGTACCGCCTGGTTCATACGGCCGAGCGGGAGCGCGACACCACGCTGGAGATCCCCGGCGTGGAGGACGCCTTTGCGCAAGAGCTCATGAACTACTACCAGGAGACGGTCTTCGCCGATGTCGGACTCGACCAGGCCGGCCCGGTCTGCGGAATTGACATCGACTGGGTGCTCGAGACCCGGAGCATGGGCTTTACCTCCATAAGTCCTGCCAGTGCATTCGCGGTGCGCGCGCTGGCCCGACACGGTTTTCGCCCGGTGCTCGTCACTGGGCGCTCTCTCGATGAGGTCCGGAGGCGCTGCCAGTCATACAACCTGGTCGGTGGCGTGGCCGAGTACGGCGCAGCGACCTACGACCACCGAACCGGCGGCGTCCGCCTGCTTCTGTCGGCCGGCGAACGCTCCGACATGGACCGGCTGCGCGACGCGCTATCGGCTTTCGACGGGGTTGAGCTTGACAGTGGCTATCGCGAGGCGATCCGCGCATGCCGGCTCAACGAGAGAGGACACAGGCGAAGCCTGCTCCCGGAGACGATAGCATCGGCCCTTGATAAGACGGGGCTTAGCGGGAAAGTGAGGGCAATTCAAGGCGTCTACCAGACCGACTTCATGACCGGTTCGATCAACAAGGGTGTGGGCCTCCGCGTGCTGGCGGGCGAGCTCGGCGTAGACGAGGACGCGAACGGAAAGCTCCTCGAGCTGGCCGTCGGTGATTCGGCTGAGGACTTGCCAATGCTCCAGCTGGCGCGGCTTGCGATAGCGCCGGCCAACGCCGACAAGGCAGTCAGATCGGCAGGCGTCCGGGTCGTCAACCGCCCCGGACCCACCGGCCTGGCGCAGGCGATCGCGGAGCTCATCGGACATCGCCCAGGTTCGTGCCCCGACTGCAGTGTCAGCCACCTGCCGCCACGATCGCGCCTCCTGCTCGGCGCTCTCGGAGCTCAGGATGCTCGTCGGTTCGGCAAGCTTGTCCACGCTTCTCGGGTCGTCGTGGATCTCATCAGGAGCCGGCGGGAGGACTAGCGATTCGGGGGGCTGCGCGGGACAGCCGTCGATTCGTGTCGTGCATGTCCCGCCTCCACGTGTCATCGCACCCATAGGCGTCCCGATGCGATTGTCATGAGTGCAGGCATCGCCCCAGTCACCTGTCCCCTTGGCTTCGGCAACGCCCATTGCTGCACCACCCGCTGCACGTGAGACTCAATTCGACGCTAACGGTTGGCTTGATAAGCCTTAAGCATCGGAGAAAGGTTCATGGCAGTCGCGGTCAGAAGTAGCAATGGTTCCAGCTCAAACGGCTCCAAGTCGAACGGCTCCAATGGCAATGGTCACAATCACGAAGACCGACGTATAAAGGTCGGCGTCATCGGCTGCGGATACTGGGGTCCGCAGCTCATTCGCAACCTGTACGAGATGGCGAACGTCGACCTGGTCGCGGTCGCCGACACCAAACCCGACAGGCTCGAATTCGTTCGCAGGAATTACCCCGGCGTCAAGGTCTTCAACAACCACCAAGAGCTGCTGGAGACCGATGTAGAAGCGGTCGTTATCTCGACGCCGATTCACACGCACCACAAGCTCGCGATGGAAGCACTGCGGGCAGGCAAGCACATCATGGTGGAGAAGCCCCTCGCGGCGAGTGTCGAGGAAGCAGTCGAGGTGATCAACCTCGGCCGCGCGCACAACCGCGTGGTCATGGTCGGCCACACGTTTCTCTACAACCCGGCGGTCCAGGAGTTGCGGCGCCTGGTGGGGGAGGGGGAGCTCGGGCGCATCTACTACGTCGATGCTGCGCGACTGAACCTGGGCCTCTTCCAACGACGTGCTGACGTGATGTGGGACCTGGCGCCTCACGACATCTCGATCCTCCTGTACATCCTGCGCCAGATGCCGATAGCCGTCAGCGCCAGGGGCAGCGCCTGCGTCCAGGACGATGTCCACGACGTCGCCTACCTCGAGCTCCTTTTCGAAAATGGCGTCAGCGCCCACGTGCACGTAAGCTGGCTCGACCCCGCCAAGGTAAGAAGGATCACGGTGGTCGGAGATCGCAAGATGGCGGTGTACAACGACGTGTCGCTGGTCGAGAAGATCCGCATCTACGACACCGGCGTCGAATCGCCAATGACCAACAACTTCGGGGAGTTCCAGCTCTCATACCGCCACGGGCAGATCACGATTCCCTACATCACCTGGCAGGAGCCGCTCCGGCTTGAGTGCGAACACTTCGTGGAGTGCGCGAGAACAGGGGCCAATCCGCGGACCGACGGGATGCAGGGCCTGGCGGTGGTCTCAGTGCTTGAGGCGGCCAGCCGGTCGCTGCGGCAGGGAGGACTCCGCGTGGAGATCGAAATGCCTGTCCTGGCCACGGGGACACCCGGCGCAGAGGTCGCGAGGTTGTCGCCGGCGAAGCTAGGCATGGCCGCGGCGCACTCCGCCTGAGGCGCTTTCTCGAGCTGGCGTTCGGCCTCCCCGTCGCAGCGGTTTGCAGCGCGCTGTGATTCGCGTCGAGCCGCACGCTGAGCTGTTCGACGCGCTCTCGTCGCAGGCGCCAGACGCTGCCGCTGCGGCCGAGCTGGAAACGGCAGCTGCACGATTCCGGCGCGCCGGCCTGAGGTTCAAAGCCGGCTACGTAACCGAACGGGCGGCGCAACGGGCTGTGGGCAGCCCCAGGCGAATCTTCGACCTCGTCCAGACCGCGCTGGCGGACTACGCCCTCTGCTGGGAACCCCAGGCCGCGAATACCCCGGAAGCGCTCGCAGCCTTGAAGCGATCCGCCGATCTGTACAGGCACTGGATCTGGCCCCGTGACGATGACCGCATCCAAGTGAGGGCGAACGAGCTGCTGCTGGAGCTGGCAGGGCGCCTCGTCAGTGCTTCAACCGATACGCCGAATCGGGCCGGCTATCTCGTCAGGGGTTTCGTCATCGACGCGCCACTCACGGGTGACTGGAGGCTGGGAATCCAACCAGAGGCTGTGGATGGATCTTCGGCATCCGCTGCGGCGCGGACGATCGTTCCGTCGGCCTTTCATTGTTATCTAAGGTTGGCCGACTATATCGGGGCGCAGCGGGTGGTGGAACAGTGCCCCGAGCTCTTCGACTCGCCATCGCTGCTTGGTTGGAAGGCAGTCGTTCGCGCGCATGTATGGCCGGACTCGGCCGTCGATGCGTTCGAAGAGGCTGCCGATCACTTTCAATCGGACTCGCTTGAGGAAGCCGGCGGATGGCCTTCGTACTTCCGGGCGTTGTCGCTACTGGGTGCGGCACGCGAAGATCCGTCACGCGTGGTGGATCATCTCCAAAAGGCGTCGGAGATTCTTTCAACCCCAAACAATGGATCGCTACCTCGCGAGATCTCGCAGCTGGCAGCCGTGCTGCGCGCGCTCTCGTCGGTCGCTGCCGGCGGGACGCCGTCGGTACATGCTGCCCGGCAAGAGCTCCTGGGCGAGGCAAGTCCTGGTGCCGAGGACGGCGAGGACACAACGCTTGGAGCGCTCGCGGGCCTGGTGGCCGCGTCGTTGGAGCCGTTTGCGGTTGATCCGGTTCAAGAGATGAGCAGCGGCAGGCTGGTGCCTGCCATGGAAGCCCTCAGGCGGCTCTCACACGTGCTCGAAAGCGATGACTCACAGCAGGTGCACCCGGCGATCAACCTTAACGCTCATGACATGCCGCTGCTCCAAATCAGGACCGGACTTCACACCGCCGTCGCCGAAGTGTTGAGCCAGGATCGGTTCGAGCGACTCCTGTTCACAATCCTCCAGGCGTGGGCACCGGTGCATGCGGACGTCGTCCACGGGCCTGTTCGAGTTGGCCGAAACGTGGTCCTGCTTGTCCGGCAGCACGGCCGGCTCGTCCTGCGCACGTACCGCGCCACGGCTCGGGAAGCCGGTATTTCGGACTGGAGCGAACTTCGCTCAGAGCTGGAAGAGCTCTTCAAGGTGCCAGTTGAGGGATTGCGACTGACGTTCGGCTCTGTGCGCAGGTATGGCACGCTCGTTCTCAACTGCCGCCTCACCGACGATGTCCGCGCAGAGGTCGCAGCCTGGGCCGGCCACCAACGGCGGGCCTTTGGTCCGGAGGCCGACGTCATGGACCTTGACGACTGCGTCGATTGGATCGTGCGCGACCGGCTGGTGAACGACCTCAGGGCGGCGCTCGCCGAGGCGGGGTCGTAGAAACCCTCACGTAGCTAGTTCAGCGCGTTCACTGCCTCGGCGACCGCGGCCCTGTCGTCATCCGAGACCCCGGGGTGAACCGGGATCGAAAAGATCTCGGCTGCCGCCAGCTCAGCACGCGGGCATGGTGAGTTCTCGTGGCGCGAATAAGCGGGCTGCTTGTGGACTGGCACGGGGTAGTAGACGCCGGTGCCGACCCCGGCCTGCTCCAGCCGGGTGCGCACCTCGTCGCGGCAGATCGATCCATCGCTCGGCGCTCGTAGCGTGTACTGGTGGTAGACGTGACGGTTGTCACCGTTCACGCTTGGCCGTACGAAGCGTTCATTTGTGATGGCGCGGTCGTAAAAGCAGGCGTTGCTCCGGCGCCGTTCGGTTATCGCTTCCAGCCGCGTCAGCTGCACGACCCCGATGGCCGCCTGCATCTCGGTCATCCGGTAGTTGTAGCCAATCGCCTCGTGCACGTAGGGCTTGTCCGAGTAGGCCTGGTGCCTGAGGCTGGCGCAGGACTTGGCGATGCGCGGATCGTTGGTGATGATCATTCCGCCCTCGCCGGTGGTGATGTTCTTGGTGGCGTACAGGGAGTAGGCGGCGGTGCCGAACATGCCCAAAGGCGCCCCGCCGATGGCGGCGCCAACGGCCTGGCACGCGTCCTGGATGAGGGCGAGGCCGTGTTTCTCAGCCAGGCGCGCAAACGCGTGCATGTCGCTAGGGTTGCCATAGAGGTGGACTGGCATGATTGCCTTGGTGCGCGGCCCGATCAGCTCGGCGACCGCCTCCGGGTCGAGATTGAGCGAATCGTCGATGTCGGCGAGCACCGGGTGCGCTCCGGTCTGAGCGATGGCATTTGCAGAGGCGATGAATGTGAGAGGACTGGTGATCACCTCGTCACCCCGCCCGACGCCGTGCGCCACCAATGCGAGGAACAACGCTGTAGTTCCGTTGCACGTCGCGATTGCAAACTGTGCGCCCATGGTCTCGGCGAATGCATCCTCGAAGGCTTTCACACGCGCCCCTTGGGCAAGAGCCCCAGAGCGCATGACTTCGAGGACTGCTGTCTCCTCTTCGAGTCCGAGCTGCGGCCGCGCTATGGGTATCAAGAACGCACCCCAGCCAGCTCGCTGTTTGATGGGTGCTGGCGCGAACAGCTGACGCATGTGCCATCGCGCTCCAGGCGCGCGCCGCACTCGCACACAAAGCCGATCAGGCGCGCGGGGTTCCCAACGACAAGGCCGTGATCAGGTACATCGCGGGTGACGACCGCCCCGGCTCCGATCATCGCGAACCGCCCCACGCTCACACCGGGCAGCACAGTGCAACCTCCTCCGATTGACGCACCCTCCGCGACAGTGACACCGCTGACCACCCAGTCGTGGGGCCCTTTCAACATGCCTTCCGGCGTGATCGCCCGAGGCAGCTTGTCGTTCAGCAAGCAGCTGTGGGGCCCAATAAAAACTCCATTCGATATCCGTGCGCCCTTGAAGACTGAGACGCGGTTCTCGAGCTTGACCCGATCACCCACCATCACTTCAAGGTCGACGAAGACGCCCTTACCGATCACGCATTCCGCACCGATTCGAGCGCCGGCTCTGACCTGGACCTCGTTCCAAATCTGAGTTCCGTCACCAACAATCGCAGTGGGGGATACCTCCGCGGTCCGATGAATCCTCGCAGTCGAAACCATACTCGAAGCCTAGCAACGGTCTCGTAACCGGATCAATGGGTTCAGTTGTTCCGCGCGCAACTTTTGGACACGCTCGCTGGGCGTTTGTCCTGCTCAGGCGGACGATCTTGCTGCCCGGGGAGACTCGACCGCAAACGAAACCGCGAACGAACACTCGTGATCACCCCCGACCAACCGCGCGCCAGGGCCGGCAACGCGCACCTTCCTCGTGCCTCCGGGCGGAACCGTCACGGTAACTTGCTCGGACGCGCCGGTCGGTCCGGCATCTGAGACGAGCGCAGATCCGAACGGCAGGTGCTGTCTCTCGACTGAGTACGTTCGGGGCCGTGGATCCGGATTGTGCAGGCAGATCTCGTTGGAAAGCATCAGGACGCGCCAGCCTGACGCAGGATCGCGGCGCTGCAGATAGCTGTGCAGCGCTATGTCCTCGAGGCCGCTCCAGCGAAGCTCCTCACCGGCGATCCGGTGAAGCTCGTCTGCGCGGTCGGCGAACCGCTGGATGTCGGGTCCGAGCGCCTTCGTGTGGCCGAACGTGATCAGGGGGCGACCCAAGAAGAGATCGAGGATGAATGCCCGATCCGGAAGGCCTCGGCGCCACATCAGCGGGAACCCCTCCCAGGCGAGGTCGGACGGCCGGAGGCCGAGATCGAAATCGGAGGGCACTGGCGCTCCCAATGGATATCGGTCGTCAGAATTGCAGGAAGAGGTGAAACCGAGCGATTGCAGGGTGCCGAACACCTGGGGCGACCCTATTCCGTGCGGGAACACCATGACGCGATCTAGCGCGACCCCGCTACGCTCGCTGAAGCGCCGAGCGTTTTCCGCAGCTCGCAGCAGGGCACGCTTCTGAGCCGCCAGCGGCCGCCCTCCATACCGCATTCGCTTGGCCTCGGGGAGGTAGAACTCATAGCCCCTGTGGTCGCTTCCGTGGTAGCAGGCCGAGAGCCAGCGAGTATGATCCCGCAGCATCGCGACGACCTGGGGCTCGGCGAGTCCGAGCTCCCTCGGTATCGTCGCGATGGTCACGTGAAAGTCATGCTCGCGGGCCTGAGCCAGAACCCGGCGATAGTCGAGGCCCAGCCTGCCGTCGCGTAGTGCGGGGTCGTCGATGATGAAATTTGCGAATATGCCAGGAACGCGCCACGCGGTCTCTCCGTACACCTGACGCACCAGCATCATCGCCGGCAGGGCACTGAGCGGCTCACGCGCAGAGACGGCGCGGGCCAGGCGATCGACCTTCGGATCGCTCGCGCTGATCACCACGCGGCCGGCGCCGACGCGAAGCTCCACAACGGCGGGGAGCAGACCCGCTGCCGCGCGGACCCAGGCGAGCACCTCGCCTCCGTGGGCTTCGTTGAGGACGGGTTGCGAGCCGGAGACCTCGATGCCGACCCCCGTCAGCTCTTGAGCAAAAGCTAGGTGGCGCTCAGCGAACAGGACCTCGCGAGTGGTCTCGCCCGATTGACGGCCTTCCGGCACCGGGACTCCAAGCTCGCTGGCGACCTGTCGCAAGCCCCGACCGGCGCGAGGCCCGACTCCGTTGAGCAGCAGCGTTCCCCCGGATTCGACGTATGCCAGCACCAGCCTCGGGAGTCGCTGCGGCACCTCCGAGAAGGACTCAAGGGACAGTCCCAGCAGCGGCCATCTCCCCTGGAGCGCTTGCTCGACCAGCGGCAGCGCGCAACCGGGCGCGGCCTCGTGAACATCCAGGCCGTAGAAGCGTCCCGCCTCCGCGAGCACCGCTCTGGACCCGTCGCCATGCACCGGTGCAATCACGCCGAGATCGCTCGTGCGTGCCGGTGCCCACGAGCCGATCTCGAGCCTTGGGCCTTCAGGCGTGACGAACGCCGGCGCCTCACAGTCTTGGCCTCTGAAGTCGAAGCCGTAACGCTGGCCCCAGAGGAGCGTTCGCACCCTGCCCTCGTTAGCCCAGATTTGCCGCCATGCCATGGCCGCTGCCAGGCGCCGGCGGCGAGAGATCCATGACCATGCGGCCTTCGCGCGTGGCATCGGGGACCTCATATCGCCGCCACCTGCACCGCCATCGAGTCCCACGAAAAGCCCTCCGACAGCCGGCGTGTGCTGGCTGACTGGCTGAGAAGCTTGGCGACTGCTTCGACGAGCTCGCCGGCGCCGTTGACCAGGAGCACCCCCTCGGCGTCGCCAAACCGCTCGGGAAGGGCGCCGAAACGCAGCGCGGCGACGGGTAGATCGCTGGCCATGGCTTCGAGCACTGAAAGAGGCATGGCGATGGCGTAGTCGGTCGAAGCGGTCGGAAAGACGTAACAGTCAGCGAGCCTGTAGACCTCGTCGATGTCGGGCAGGTATCCCGTGATGAGAACTATCCCGTGCGCACGCAACTGTTCCTCGAGGCGGCCTGACTCGGCAGTTCGCTGGCTGCTCGCGACGACCACGACCGTGGTGCCGGCCTGGAGGGCAAGAGGAAAGAGCGCTTCGAGATTGCGGCCTTCGGTCATATGACCGACATGAAGCAGCACGCGCGAGTCCTCCGGGATTCCAAATTTCCTCCGCATCGCGAGCTTCTCGCCGGGCCGCGCGGGGCGGAAGCGGACCAGGTCAACGCCGGTCACCATGCGTTCGACGGTCGCTCCCAAGCTGCGGGTGCCAAGCAGCTCTGCTTCGGTGCTCACCAGCAGGAGGTCTGGCCAGAGCGGGCGGGACAGCAGTCGTGAGGCCGGCCCCAATCGACGGGGCTGCAATCCGATCATCACCACCCGTGCACCGCCTCCCATCAATTTGAGAAGGCGCGATCGCACGAGCGCAGTGAGAGTGATCGAGCTGCGAGACACGTAGACCACCGTCTCGGGGGCGGCCTTCTTCAAGTCCGCCCGGAGTCTTCGGTTCAGGAACGCCAGCATGCGATCCGAGCCGGATCGCGTACGGGCGACCCCCGTGGGATCGGTCCGGACAGCCTCGTCGGTCGTGTACATCACGACGTTCACGTGGCGTCTCAGAGCATTGCTCAGCTCGTGCACGACCTTTGCGTAGCCCTCGTCGGGCGCGTCGCCAATCTCTTCGGCGACGACGAACACAGTGCGCCGCAGCTGCTCTTCGAGGAGAGCCCCCGAGGCAGTCGGAGAGGTCAGCTCAGCTGTCATGAGCATCTACCCGCGGCGCGTGAGCACGACAAGAATGGAGAATTCCCAACCCGTCACGAACGTTTACTCACTTACCGCGGCGCGTCAATGGGACGGTGGTGCCAAAACGTTCAACTGGCTGGGCGAACGTCCCGCAGGGTGATTTCAGAACTCAGCTTGCGTCGTGTTCCCAGCCGGACGCGGCGCTGTCGGGACGATTGCCCAGCGTTGACCGGGACACCGCAGCGAGTCCGCCCGGCTGAGCCGATACAGGTCGAAGCGGTCTTGGGATGAAATGAGACAGGATGACGATCGACCAGGCACTGGACCAGCTGCTGGAGCTCGCCGGCTCTGACCTTTTGATCAGCTGCGGCACCAAGCCGCGCATTCGCAAGGACGGCAGCCTCGAAACGCTTGATGGTGACGCTACTGTGCTGGGACCCGCGGACACCTCGCGCATGATCCGAGAGATCCTTGATGCCAAACAGTGGAAGGAGCTCGAGAAGAAGCGTCACGTCGACTTCTCGTTCACGTGGCGTGACCGGGCTCGAATCAGAGGGAACGCGTACCACCAGCGCAACTCGATCGCTGCGGCGTTCCGGCTGCTTCCCCTGGTCATACCAAGCTTCGACATGCTGGGAATCCCCGAGTCGGTGCACAGGCTCCTGGAGCGGCAGCACGGGCTGATCCTCGTCACGGGCCCGACCGGCTCAGGGAAGTCGACGACGCAGGCGGCGATCATCGACCACATCAATGCCACCCGCCCCTACCACGTCATCACGATTGAGGACCCGATCGAATACGTCCACAAACACCGCCTATCGATTGTTGATCAGCGCCAGGTGGGGGAGGACACGCCATCGTTTGCCGACGGCTTGCGCGCCGCCTTCAGGGAAGACCCGGACGTCGTGCTCATCGGTGAGATGCGCGACCTCGAGACGATTACGGCAGCGGTGTCGATCGCGGAGTCTGGTCACCTGGTTCTGGCCACTCTCCACACTAACGACGCTCCTCAGGCGCTCGACAGGATCATCGACAGCTACCTCGGAGCTCAGCAGCAGCAGGTGCGTATTCAACTTGCGAGCTGCCTGGCAGGTGTGATCTACCAGCAGCTTCTTCCGGCGACCGGCGGCGGCAGGGTAGCCGCATTCGAGGTGCTCATCGCGAATGTGGCGGTGCGCTCGATGATCAAAGAAGGCAGGACTGATCAGATTCGAAGCGTGCTCCAGACCAGCCTCCGCGAGGGTTCGCAGACGCTCGACCGCTCCCTGAACCAGCTGCTGCGCGCTGGGCTCATCAGTGAGCGAGAAGCACGAGCCAGCTCGGTTAATCCGGCGGAGATCCACTCCTCCTAGCGGGCGCTGCTCGATCGGTACGCGAGAGCCACCAGTGCCGCGCCCAACCCGGCGAGCAGCGCGAAGCCGAGCAGGGCCCCCGGCCAGGTCCCCAGCCTTGTCAGCGCCACGAGCATGCAGGCGCCGGCAGCTGCCTCAACCAGCGGTGACGATAAGCCGATGGGAGTCCGGCAACTTGCGCATCTGCCGCCCCTGACCAGGTAGCCCGCGATCGGCAGGAGGTCGATGGCGTTCAGGACCCTGCCGCACGAACGGCAGTGCGAGCGCGGACGCACTATCGATTCCCGGCGGGGCAGGCGGTCGGTGGCGAGGTTGATGAAGCTGCCGACCAACAGTGAGACCAGCACCAGGTACGAGGCTAGAGCGACGGTCAGGATGGCGTCACCTCAAAAACGAAGTGGCGCCGCCAACTGGCGGCGCCACTCCACCCCTCTTTTCGAGCTTACCCGGAGACTGTGCAGCCAGGTGGCACTGCTGGGCCGCCCGAGGCCGCAACGATGCCAATGATCTGACCGTTGGCGTTCCACGTGTATGCGTACTGGGTCGGAGTGTTGCGGATGTAAGTCGGGCTGGTGGCGCTGGGAGCCGGGTTGTAGAGGGGGATCGGTGCCGTCATGTTGCTCACCCCGGTCCCGGCCGCAACTGTGTCCTTGTTGTTGTTGGCCATGTAAGCGTCGAGCGCCGCCTGGACCGTCTTGTACTCCTGGCTACAAGCCTTCGCCTCGGCATTGGTGGTCAAACCGACCAGGCTGAGGGTGACGATGGCGGCCAGGACACCAAGGATGGTGACCACGACGAGGAGCTCGATAAGGGTGAATCCGGCCTGGCCCTTCTTGCCAGTGAAATTCTTGATCAGATACTTGTACAAGCCACCCTTCATTGCATCTCTCCTAAATGGCGGTCGAAGCCCGATTCCGTGCCCGCCGCGCCTTTTGACAATTTCGGTCTGGAGCTCACTCTAGGCGAGGGTCGGCCAAATCTGAATAGATGGATTGGCCTAACGGCTGGGCGCAAGTCCGGGGTCGGACTGGGCGCGCGCGCCCGCAGCCTAGCCCGTTACGATCCTGAGGGCCTCGATCGCCACCATGAACACGCCGCCGAAGAACGGAAGTGAGCATCCCCTCCGGCGGCGCCCCGTCGTCTCGACATCGGCGAGCAAATTGATCTCAACCTGGGCTTTGCGGCGTTCCACACGAGGCTCCGAGCGGCGCTGCGGCCGGAGGTCTTTCATATCCGCCTCCTCATCACGAGGCCGATGCAGGTCAAATAGGGGCTGAACCGGACTTCCGGCGGAATCCTTGCCGGCGGCGGCAAGGGCTGCACCGAGTGGCCGCTCAGTTGCTCCAGGCGCCCTGACATCAGCGTTGGAAGGGCCTGCTCGGAGCGGACGAGGATCGGGGTATCAGGGCCAAAACCCGTGTTGCCGGAGCGCCGCTTGTAAAAGCTCAAGACGGGCTTGAGGCCGCTCGCGAGCGATTCCGCGAGGTCACCCTCACCGTCGACCTTGAAGGTGTGCCAGACGCGAGGCACATGCTCGTCGATCAGCACGACCTCATGCGACTCCGTCGACAGGTCGAGCAGGATGCAGGACTTCGCCTCGATGGCTCGCGCGACGCATAGCGACTTGAGGTCCACCACGACAGGTTCCAGCCCTGCGTACCTGGCAGTCTCGGCGATCGCCTGGACCAGGCTGCGGTCCCAAGCTGTTGCATATACGGCCCGCTCGTCGAGGCCTGTCCGGACCTCAACCTGCCGCAGGGCCATGCGCGCCGAGCCGACAGGCAGCTGGCTTCTCACCGCTGCGTCGATGTCCCCGTCGCTGGTGTCCTTGGCAAAGACGATCACTCGGAAGCTGGCTATCGCGTCGCTTGCGGCGATAAGCGCCCGAGTCGTCGTGATCTCGCTCCTCGCCAACAGCTGCCTGAGCGCCTGGCCCAACACCGACGCGTTCAGCACGCGGCCTCCTTCGATCGCTCCCTCAGGCGCAGCAGCCTCGCCGCAGCGCATCGGGCCGCCGGGCACACCTTCGAGAACGCGGACAGTTCCCCCAGAAAGATCGATTGCAAGCCGAGATGCGGGCACGTTCGCTATGGAGAGTAATACGACCAGCCCTGCACCAAGACTCCTTTCGCGCCCACGACAGCGGCAGTCCCGACTTTTACCTGGGCCCAAAGTCGAGGGTTGACCGCGCATGTAGTCGAACCGAGGGCGGTGCTGATGCAGGCTCTGAGGACGATCACGCGCGTATAGCCGAGCTGTACGAAGCGGACGCCGTTGGTGGCGGAGCCGAAGTAGACACAGGTTCCAGGGCTGCAACCGTCACTGGCGCCGCCCACAATCGGAGAGCTCAACGTGCCTCCGAGGGCAAACTTAGCGGCCTTGACCAGAACCTTGCCAGTGGCGGGAACCTCGACGTCGTAGACGTTTCCGTCGTTGGCCCCGAAATACCAATCGCCGTTGGCGTCGGCATCAGGTGTCGTGTTGATCGCCGGTTTGCCGTCGGCCTGGCCGTCGTACGTATCGAGGATGGCCAGCGCCGGGCTGAGCAGGTAGAGGGTGCCGTTGGTGCTGCCGATACCAATCACGTTCTGAGCTGACCAGGAGGGCGGCCGTATGACTCCGGCCGGCAGCGTGGTGGCGGCCACAGTCGTAATCGAGTAGACCGGCCCTGATCTGACGGCGATCTGAGCGATCATCAGCTTGCCCGACGCAGTGGCGACCGCCAATTTGAGGGGTGTGCTGGTGGTGGGTGCCGCCGCGCTGGTGGCGAAGCCGATGGCGTTGCCGCCGATAAAGCTGGTAAGGGAAGACGTGCTGACCAGGCTCAGGCTGAAATCTGTGCCGCCATTGCCTCCGTCGCAGTTATTGCCGTTGCAATTCTGGGGCGACTCCGTGTAGCGCCAGTGCTGCAGGCTGGTGCCGCTGCCGCTGGTCACCAGGACGAATATGTCGTCGCTGGTGGTGGGATTCCTTCTGCTGCCGGTGACATCTCCGGGAAAGACCAGAGGGGGTCCGGCTGGGCTGCCCCCAAGTGACGCCGTGGCGAGCTGATCGCAGGAGCCGCCGGATGCGGCGTCGTAGACGTACAGACGGGCGGGCGCACCCGAGCCGGCGAAGAAGGCGTAATCGGGAAAGTTGGGCGACGAATCGGCTTCGGCTGCCGGGCTCGATGTCACCGAGGTCGAAGAGGGCATGGTGCACCGGAATCTGGGGGTTCCGGTGCCCCTGGTCAACAGGGCGACGCAGTGACCGCCGCAACCCGAGCCGGACATCGCTGTGGGGAGGAGCAAGACCCCATTGCCGGATCCGTCCATTGGGAGCACTGGCGCGGTGGGGGGCCCCCCGACTAGGACCGACCACTGGGGAGCGGGGCTCCCGAACCGGTACGAGTAAAGCCTGCCGGACGCGTCTGTGATCAGGTAGTTGTTGTTGCCGGAGGTCGTGTCGCGGGTCCCGTCAATTCCGAAGGCGCCCTGGACGACAGTGGTCGCGAGGTCGGGGACGATCTCGGTGCAGCTGATCTGCGTGACTGTCGCCGGGCTGCCGTTCAAGGACAGGGATACCGGAGCGACGCTGTCTTTGGCGCAGTTGGCGGGCACCGTATGGTTTTGCGCCCGGGTCTGGAGCGCGGAGATACCGAGCTCCATGGCAGAGGTCACAGTCGCCTGGCGCGCGACTCGGGTCACGAGCGCCCGGGAGAGCAGGAAGGAGCTTGTCACCTCGGTCATTAGCGCGCCGATGAGGATCGAGAGCAGCGCGACGATGATGAGCACGCCGCTGAGCACGCTGCCGCTTTGACGCCGCCGGCGATCCCTCAAAAGCATCTTCATCTTGCTCACGGTTATGTCACCCTCGGATAGAAGCGGAACGTCTGCGACTCGCTGTACGCGGCGTTGTAGAAGTCGACGGAGACCGTCATGCTCACCACCACCGTCGGGTAGGCGCCGGTGGAGTCGACGTACCAGGCGAAGGCGGTCACGTTCCTTGCGACCACGCGGCTGCCGGCGGGTGTCAGGCGGGTCACGACGAGCTGGCTCGGGCTCGAGTTCCATACGTACGTCACCGAGTAGGAGGCAGGCGTCCCCGTCGTGAGGTTTGGCATGCGGCTTCCCTGCAACACCAGGGCCTGCGTGTGGCACGGATTGTTGCTGGTCCCGCAACCAGACGGGCTGGGAGCTCGGCTGAGAACGAAGTCGTCGTTGGCGCTGAGCTGGAGGTCGCGGACCTGCGCGCTGGCCACTAGTCGGGCGGTGGCTGCGTTGGCCGCCTGCGCGGTGGTGAGCACCACCGAAGTCAACGCTCCCATGACCATGAGGCCGATCGCGGTGGCGATGATGACCTCGATGAGCGTGAACCCGGCCTGTCTTCGCCTTCGGGCGGCCAGCTTGGGGTTCAACGGTTCACCTTGTAGACCGCCACCGGCGTGCCGACGGTGGCACCGGCCGGCCAGGTCTTGACTGTGACCGTCCACTGCTGGACTCCTGACTTACCCTGGACGTTGGACCTGGCCACGTCAGCCCGCAGGTTCGACGAGGAGTTGCACGAGCCCTGAAAGCCGCTCGAGGGTGAAGGCGCTGCAGCGTTGTCGACAGCGAAGCATTCCGAGAAAGAGGCGTTCGTGAACGCTGCGGCGCCCACTTTCTCGAGCTCGTACTGGACGACCGCCTCGACCGCGGTGTTCCTTTTCTCGAGGGTGGTGTTCAGCAGCCCGGTGCTGAAGGTACCCACTAGCAGCAAGAGCACCAGGCCGATGATCATCACGCTGACCACAAGCTCGACGAGGGTGGTACCAGCTTGGGCCCGGTGGCGCGCGGTTCGACGGGGCATCAGTGGACGGCTCGTAGCAGTCCGTACATGGGCAAAATCACCGAGACGGCCACGAAACCGACCGCCCCTCCCACTGCAATCACCAGGGCTGGCTCCATGAGGTTGATCATGTTGCGGACCTTGTAGTCCATCTCCTCGGCCAGGAAGTCGGCGATCTGCTCGAAGCTCGCGTCAAGCGTGCCCGTTTCTTCGCCCACCCGCACCATGCGGATCATCATCGGCTCGAACAGCTTGGTGGCCTCTAGAGGTTCGGAGAAGCCATCTCCGGTGACCATGCGGGCTTTGACCGACTCCAACCCGGTGCGAAACCGATGATTGCCGGCCGACGCGATGGCGACGTCGAAGGTCTGGCTGATCGGGATGCCGGCCTGCAGCATTGTCGCCAGCGTCCGCGTGAAGCGCTCGATGATGGCGTACTCGACGATCCTTCCGATGACCGGAACGCGGAGGATGATATGGTCCCAGCTCCTTCGTCCCACCCGGCTCTGCAAGAACAGAGAGGCGGCCACGATCGTGACGCCGAGACCGATCAGAATGACCAGGCGCCACTTCTGGGCGAACAGGCCGACCCCGATCAGGATTCGGGTCGGCAGCGGAAGCTCGGCGTGAAACTCGTTGAACATCGAGACAAAGTTCGGTAGGACGAAGACGATCAGGACCGTGCAAACACCGATGGCGAGGGTGAGGATTATTCCGGGGTAGATCATGGCGCTGCGCAGCTTTCGCATCGCGGAGTCCTGCCGTTGCAGGTAGATCGCCACCTGCACGAGCACCTTGTCCAGGTTGCCGCTGTACTCGGCGGCCCGCATCATGTCGATATAGAGTTGGTTGAAGACCGTTGGGTGGTGCGCGATCGCTTCGGAGAACGATTCGCCACTGTCCAGGTCGTCGCACACGTCCTGAAGCGCGGCCCGAAAAGCGCCCGAGCTGGAGGCCCCCGAAAGCAGCTTGATCGCGTCAGTGATGGGGACGCCGACCCTTAGGAAGGTGGCGAGCTGGCGCGAGAACACGACAAGATCCGACGTCTTGACTCGGAAGAAGGTTGGCAGCTCCCGGTAGGCCCAGCGCCAGCCACCTCGTTCGGGTCGAATCGAGACGACGTTGTACCCGCGCTCCGACAGCTTGCGATGCGCAAGAGCCGCCGTCTCGCCGTCGATCAGTTTTTCCTCGAGCGTTCCCCTGGGTGTGTACGCCCGGTAATGAAACTTGGCGATGCCGTCCCCTCCCCTAAATGATGTACACGCTTCGCAGGACCTCGGAGACGCTGGTCGTCCCTGCGGCCACCCGCTCCCAGGCATCGACGCGTAGCGGCACCATGCCGTTGGCAACAGCCGCGCTGAGGATCTCCTTGTGGCTGGCCTTGTTGATGACCAACCGCTTGAGGTCGTCGCTCATCGTCAGCACCTCGAACACGCCGATGCGGTCGTAGTAACCGGTGTGGTTGCATCGCGCGCACCCTTGGCCGAGGTAAAGCAAGTCGGGCACCTCGCGCCCAATCGACGCGGCGAATTCCGCCTCCTCCAGAGTCGGAACATGCGGGACCTTACAGCCGTCGCAGACCTTACGCACCAGCCGCTGGGCAACTATCGCGACCACCGACGATGCGATCAGGAAGCCCTCGATGCCCATGTCGATGAAGCGCAGCAAGGCTCCCACTGCGTCCGTCGCATGGAGGGAGGAAAGCACGAGGTGGCCGGTCAGGGCCGACTGCACAGCGATCTCGGCCGTCTCTCGGTCGCGAATCTCTCCGACCAGGATGATGTCGGGGTCCTGGCGAAGGATCGCGCGCAGTCCGTTGGCAAACGTGATGTCGGCCAGCTTGTTGATCTGGCTCTGGTTGATGTTGTCGAACATGTACTCGACGGGGTCCTCGATGGTCATGATGTTTCGGACCTGCTGATCGAGCTCATTGATCGATGCGTAGAGCGTCGTTGTCTTGCCGCTGCCGGTGGGACCCGAAACGATGATCATCCCGTACGGCGCGTGGAGCATCATGTGGAACGCTTTGTAGGCATCGTGCGAGAAGCCGAGCTGCTTCAGGGTGATCAGCGAGCGGCCGCGATCAAGCAGCCTCAAGACGAGCTTTTCGCCCCAGACGGTCTCGATCGTAGCGACGCGAATGTCGAGGCTTCGGCCGTCGACAGTCAGGCTGATCTGGCCGTCCTGGGCGCGGCGCCGCTCCACGATGTTCATGTCGGCCATGATCTTGATTCGCGACGCGAGAGCCGCCCCCGTGGCCGGCGGCAGGTGTGCGACGTCCTGGAGCACGCCGTCCACCCGGAACCGGATCCGAAGATGGTCGTTCTGCGGCTCAATATGTATATCCGAGGCGCGATCGCGTAGCCCTTGCGTGATCATGAGGTTGACGATCTCGACTGCCGGCGAAGCGGCGGTGACCGACGACAGCTCGAACGCTGTGGTCCGGGTCACCTCGGCGAGAGGCCGCGATTCCTGGAGCGTTCGGGCCGCTTCCTGGATCCGAGGTCGCATGTTGTTGACTCGGCTCAAGTTGGCAAGGATGTCGGCACGCCCCGCAAGATAGGGGGTGATCGGCAGACCGCTGAGCAGCCGGAGGTCGTTGACCAGCGGCAAGTCATGTGGATCGGCCATCGCCACCGCCAGGTGGCCGTTCTCGTGCCGGATCGGGAGGACCACGTGCCTGCGGGCGAATTCTTCGGGAATCAGGCGAGCGGCATCGGGGTCGACGGGCTCCTTCCGCAGGTCTGCGACCGGGAGCTCGAGATGGATGCTTAGCTCGGCGACCACCCGATCCTCGTCGAGGATTCCAAGGCTGATCAGCACTCTACCGAGTGGGTGGCCGTTCTGCCGCTGGACATCGAGGGCACGTTGGAGCTGTCCTTCGCTGATCAGGCTTGCAGCTACCAGCCTGTCGCCGAGTCGAGGGGAAGTTGTCTGGGCGACGCGCAGCGCGCGGGCCCGTTGAGGAGCCATTGCAATGAATGTTGCGGCGGTTGGCCTGGAGTGAGAATGGGAATTGCTTGCCTACCCGGGTCGTTTGTCCCAGACCACGTGGGGGGTGGGTCGGGCGTTAGTGGTCGTGAGCCCCATGCGGGCCGCGCAAAGCATCGCCTCGGTTCGGCTGCGCAGCTCTAGCTTGCGGTAGATGTTGGCGAGATGGTTGCGCACCGTCTTGTGGCTGATCCCCCGGCTCTCCGCAATCGCCGGAATCGATTTCGCCTCGCCGATCATCGTCAAGATAACCAGCTCGGTCGGAGAGAGCTGCCCGACCGCTCGGCGGGCCAGCGGCGAATGATCATTCAGACGTGCAAGCACCTGGCTCATCAGGTTGGCTCCGATCGCCCGATGGCCTGACAGGACCGCCTGAACGCCGACAAGAAATTCGTCGAGCTTCGCGTCCTTGGTGAAGAGTCCCGCCACGCTTGAATGCACGGCGGCCATCATCTGCCGTTCGTCCTCGAGATCGCCGAGCACGATCACCGGCACTCGCGGAGTGAGCTGCGAAAGGCGCTGGGCGAGCTCGACAGCGACGATGGGTTCAGCCCTCACATCGCAAAAGACCAACTGAACGCTACCTCGCAATGCGATCTCAAGCCCGACCTCAGTGTCTCGTGCGACCTGGATCTGCGCCAAGATCGGCGCCGAGACAAGCAGGCTGGAGAGCGCTGCCACGAACAGTGGCTGGCGATCGATAACAAGCACGTGCGGGCGTTCGCTGGACCCGCGCTCATGCTCGCCAACTGCAATCTGACGTCCGGGAACAACGACCACTGTGTTCCGGACTGTAGGTCTCGGACCTCAGCCCGGTAATGGGATCGTCGTACTAGTCCCGGGACAGGCATGGGCCCTGTGTCCCGGGACTTAATGTCAGATCTCGACCAATCCCTTGCGCACTGCGTACAGAACCGCCTGTGCCCGGTCGAAAATGTTCAGCTTCTCGTACATGTTGCTCACGTGGTTGCGCACCGTCTTCTCGCTAATCTTCAGCTGGTAGGCGATCTGCTTGTTCGCCATGCCTGTTGCTAGCATCTTCAGGATCTCGACCTCTCGCGCGGTCAGCCCGTCGTAAAACTCTTTCGGCGTGGTCGCGCCTGTGAGCATCTCGAGCACCCGGTTGGCAACAGCGCTTGCCATCACTCGTTCGCCGGCCACGACAGCCAGGATGCTGGAGACGATGGCGCCCGCCTGGGAGTCTTTGAGCACGTAGCCGCTGGCCCCGGCCTTCAAGGCCTGGATCACATGGTTGTCGGCTTCGAATGTGGTCAGCATCAGGACCCTGATCTCGGGGTTCTCTGTGACGATGCGGCGAGTCGCTTCGATGCCGTCCAGGTTAGGCATCTTGATATCCATCAGGACGACGTCCGGCTTAAGCGCCAGCGCCAACTTGATGGCGTCGGCGCCGTCGACTGCCTCGCCGACGACCTGAACGCGATCGTCGGCATCGAGCAGCCGGGCCAGCCCCGACCTGAATAGGGTCTGATCGTCGGCGATCAGCACTCGAGCGGTCCGCGTGGCAATACTCAAATCAGTAGCTCCCTTGATGCAGTTTCAAATCAGTTGGTCTAGGGGAATCAGCGCGCGAACTGTGGTGCCCGAGCCGAGAACGCTGTCGACCTCGAGGCGTCCGCCCAGGATGAGCGCTCGTTCGCGCATCCCGAGGAAACCAAGGCCCAGCTCCCGACGCCCGCCATCGGTGTCAGTGCCCCGGCCGTCGTCCTTGACCTCCACCGCCAGGTGGCCGGCTCCGGCCGGGCGTAGGGCGACCTCCACCGACTTCGCCCCACTATGCGTCCGAACATTGGCGAGGGCTTCTTCGATGATCCGCAGGATGTTCAGAGCCGCCGGCGAGCGCAGGTCTGTGGGCCAGGACGGCGAGACGGAAAGCACCGCGTCGACCTGTGTTCTTTCCTGGAATCTGACCAGCAGCGCGCGCACCGACTCTGCGAAGCCCTCCTCCCGTCCCGTCTGGCCGCGCAAGTCGTATAGGACGTGGCGGAGGTTGCTGAGGACGCCACGAGCCGACTCTTGCAGCGCGTCGACCTGCCGAAGGACGCTCTGCCTGCCTTTCTGCTCGACCTTGAAATTCTCGAGCTCGATCAGCATCGTCGTCAGCGTTTGAGCGACGCGGTCGTGAAGCTCGCGCGCCAGCAGGCGCCTTATTTCATCGGAAGTGGCGGAGTCGTCGCCATATGTAAGGTCGCGCGCAGTCGGCGGCGAAGCCACCTTTGGTCCCTCTCCCCTCGGAAAAACGTAAATGAATGAATCCAGACGGCCGGCGAAAAGTCCCGGGTGTCCGAAAACCCAAGGTAACCGACACCCAGAACCGGGCCTTTCCCTATGAAAGTCCGCAGTTGAACTTAAAGCCCTAGTGAAATCCCAAGTCAATGGGCAGAACTGACCATTTTTTGCAACAACCCAATGTTGCGGTGGGACTCGGCAGGACAAACGCCTATATGAAACCGTTACTCCTGCGACGTCCTGGCGGCCGCCGCGGCCTCAGTGCGATTGCGCACCTTGAGAATCTTCAGCACCTCGTGGACGTGCTTGTTCACAGTCGCGATGGAAATGCCCATCTGCTCTGCGATTTCGCGGTTGGTCCGGCCGTGACGGAGCTCGTCGAGGACCTGTCGTTGGCGACGGCTAAGGCCACCGATCCGGCTCGCGACCTTAGGCTTGTGAGGAGTCGATCTTGTCTTTGATCTTGCCCGCCTTTCAGTCGCCGTGTTGCCGACACGCCGCACGCGGGCATCCCCATTCGCCAGGCGTCTTATCGCCTTCACCATGTCCGACACCGGCATCGACTTCGGCAGAAACCCATCTGCGCCAGCTCGTGTGCTGGCCAGCACGTTGCGCTCGTCCACGCTGGCGCTGATCATCACAACCTTGACGCCGGGCCATCTCTCGATCACGTCGTGGGTGGCCGCGAACCCATCCTTGCCACTCTCCATGTAGAGGTCCATTAGGATCACGTCGACAGGGGTGCGTCGCATCTGGGCGTCGATGTTGGTCGCCGAGCCGAGCTCCCAGGTGATGTCGAAGTCGGACTCCCTCTCGAGCGCGCGCTTCAGCCCAAGCCGAAACACCGGGTGGTCGTCCACAATGCCGATCCGGATAGCTGGAAGCTCTTGGCTGGCTACAGCGATTGACATTTCCTCCACACCCACCAGGTCGACCCCCACATGGCTGCCCAAGCGACGGTGAGGTGCTTGCATCATAAGGCAGCCAAACGGCCGCAGCGCCCGGGTCCTAGGACATTCGTCTCATTGGTTATCGGCTCGCCGCCGTGCAACAGTCATCCGGTATGGAAACGACATCTCGGCCCGTGCCGGCGGAAACTCCGGTCCATGGGCGCCCATCTGAGAGGATCTTTTACCGCCTCTTTCTGCCGATCGCAGTGACCGCGAACCTCGTCCTCGGCCTGATTATCCTGAGTGGCCTGCGGCCGTACTTCTGGACGGAATGGCTCGAGATCGCCACAGGTGCATTCTGCTGCCTCGTTGCCGGTGGGCTGGCCGCCGCGGCCTGGTCCAAGTTCTATTGGGGCAGGGCCATGGCGCACCAGGTTCTTGTATGGCGCCGAATCGCCGATACGTTCTTCACCTGGTTGGAGGAAGCACCCCTGCCGGCAGAGGCCTTGCATCGACTGCAGAGATCGCTGGACGAGGTGGTTCCCAGCCGCGAGCGCCACTAGCAAGGCGTCAGGCGTGGCTAGGCCAAGGTGCGCAAAGGCACTGTCACGCGGACCGTGGTTCCGCGTCCGGCCGACCCGCTCTCGATTCCGACTTCGCCGCCGAGAATGGAAGCGCGCTCGCGCATTCCGAGGATTCCCAACCCGGGGCGAAGGCTGAAGACCTCCTTAGTCGGCAGGCCGCGGCCATCGTCGCTGATGGTGACGACCGCTGATAAATCGGCGGGGCGAATTGCCAGAGTCACCACTATCTTGCGGGCGCCGCTGTGCCGGACCCCGTTCTCGATCGCCTCCTGGACGATTCGATTCAGCTCCGTCGCGGTGTTGACTGGTATTCGTTCGGGCCAGTTCGGAGCGACGGTCAGCTCGAGTTCGATGTGGCTCCGGCTTCCGCGCTCCAGGAGTCCGTCTTTCACCAGCTTCACCAGGTCTTCATCACCCGACGGCCGCTCGCGAAGCTCGACGAGCGTGTCGCGGAGCTCGGAAAGCGCCTGGCGGGTCGATCGCTCCAGCTGATCGACCTGCATGAGCACCTCGCCCCGGCCGTGCTGCTCAGCCCGGAACGTGCCGAGGTCAAGGAGCATCGTCGAAAGCGTCTGGGCGACGCTGTCATGTAGCTCGCGCGCCAGCAGGGTCCTCACCTCGTCTCCTGACAAAGGGGCGGGGGTCTCGAGAACTGGGCCGGTAGGTGCCTTACGAGTACGTCTGCGGGAGGTATCTGTTCTGGGCAACGCCTTGTAATTTACAACCGACTTCGAGCTTGAGCGGGTCGCAAGAGGTAAATAATTTGCGAAACCGTGAGATTCCGCGTTGGGTTTTCCAAGGTGCTGCCGAACCGACTTCCGCGATTTTCGCCGATCCGTACCAGATCAACCGCCCGGCGCGTTGCAACCAGGAGTGAAGGAATTCAGAAAGACAGCATCTGCTCTTTTTGTCTTGACATTGCTGCTCGTCGGTTGCGGCGGCTCCGGACCCATCGCGAGCTCATCTCCCTCGCCATCGGCCCTACCGTCGCCCTCGCCCCTGCCATCGCCTCGGAGCTCGCCAAGCCCAACGGCGCAACTCGGGCCCGGTGGTCTCACGTTGGATGAAGAGGTGGGGGCCGTGATCATGGTGGGGTTCAGAGGGAGCCTCACCGATGCAGTGCTTGCCGATTGGAAGCAGCGACAGTTCGGTGGGCTGCTGGTGGTGAACCTGAACCACAACGCGACCACGGCCGCCTCGATGAAATCGCTGATCGCGACGGTTCGAGCGGCAGATCGCCATCGACTGATCGCGGCGACCGACCAGGAGGGCGGCCAGGTGTGCCTGTCGATCAGCACCGTGCCGTGTGACCCGATGCCGGTAGGAAAGTCGGGAACGATACAAATGGCGAGTGCGATCAAGTCGCTCGGCTTCGACCTCGACCTTGGCCCGGTGTCGGATGTCTGCAGCGGCCCGTCCTCGATCATGTGGGGGCGTTGCTACGGCACGAGTCCTGGCCCGGTTGCAACTGCGGTCGGCGCCGTGGTGGATGGCATCCACGCCGCGAACATGCTGTCGGCGGCCAAGCATTTCCCAGGCCATGGCGACACGAGCGTCAGCTCGGAAACGCAGTTGCCTCGCATTAACGAAAGCCTGGCCACGCTGCAAGCACGCGAGTGGCCACCATTCAAGGCGGCGATCGCGCATGGGACCGACTTCGTCCTCCTTGGCCACCTCTATTACCCCGTGATCGACACCGTCCATTCAGCGGACCTCTCGCCGGTCACCATCCGGATGCTCAGGTCCGACCTGGGGTTCAAAGGCGCGATCATCTCCGACGACATGGAGATGGGGGCGATAACCAACAGCACTCCGGCGCCAGAGGCTGCCGTCGAGTTCCTCGTCAACGGTGGCGATATGGTGATGATCGCCCACGACCTCTCGGTCGCCAACGCGACCTACGACGCGATCAAGGCTGCCGTCGCGAGCGGCCGGCTACCTCGTTCGCGGCTCGACCAGGCTGTCGCCGCGCTCCAGGCTTTGCCGAACCGCTGATCCCGATCCGCGGCGGCGGAAATTCCATCGGCAGGTCGGCCACCTCGAGCTGAAGCAATGACACAGGTTCTGGCAGGCCGTGGAGCTGGTGCAGACCCAGGTCTCGGAAGCCGGCGTCCAGCCCTTCCAGGTTCGCGATCGCCTCCTTTACGGCCCTCGAGACCACTATCTGGCCGCCGTGGGCGGCAAAGCAGATACGAGCCGCGGTATTGACCGCGAGGCCCACGTATCCGGTGTCGGTCAATGTGGGCTGCCCGGTGTGAAGACCGACCCTCACCAGCACTACAGGGCGGCCGGGCCAGGTGCTCGACCGCATCTTGCGCTGGATGGCAAGCGCGGCGTCGATGGCTGGGCGCGGACGCTCGAACACGGCAAACATCTCGTCCGCGCGGGCATCGACCTCGCGTCCGTTCGACGCTCGAATGGCTTCGCGCAGCACTCGCCTGACGCCGGCGAGCAGAGCGCCGTAGCTGTCGCCCTGGCTCGCGACCAGCCCGGTCGAGTCGGCAATGTCGGCCAGGAGGAATGTGACGGAGCCAGTCGGGAGCGTCCGCACCTCGCTGGTGCGTGCGCCGATCTCGCTGCTCATCGAACGCAGCTGCCCCGTCATGAAACCGACCGGCACGATCCCGTACTTCTTGGCCGCCTTGAGCAGCCGCGTCCGGGAGCGGTCTCGCGCCGCCTCGTCCTCAAACGTCGTCTGGTTGAAACGCGCCAAAGCGTTGCGGACATGCGCCTCGTCGTTGATCGGCAGCCGCCGACGGCCGCGCGAGTCGACATAAGCGAAGGCGCTGTCCGGCAGGCTGTCGCGGGATTTCTGGCTGAGCTGCGTCATGGAGCGCCCATGATAGGGTCCGGCTGGAACGCCGGACCCGTTCCAACTCCCCACTTGTGGGGAGTCGGGCGCGCCCGTGGCGCGGCCGGAGGGGACGGCCACCATACTCCTAGTTCAGAGGCCAATCTTGCCGTTTACTGGCCGCCGTGCCGGGGGTATCCTGCGATGCATGAGCGACCCGAAAGTGGACGCGATGGCCCGCGTGCCCCTGTTTTCTCGATGCACTCGTAAGGAGCTGGAGTTCCTTGCCAGCCGGACCGATGAGGTGGACCTGAGGGCGAACCACACCCTGATCAGGCAGGGCGACGCGTCGGATTGCTTCTACGTGTTGCTCGAAGGCGAGGCGGCCGTCGAGGTGGACGGCAAAGCCCGGCCGTCGCTGCACGCCGGCGATTTCTTCGGCGAGATCGGGATGCTGGACCGCGGGCCGGCCACTGCGACCGTCGTCACAACCACCGCTTCTCGCGCGATGGTCATGAGCCATTTGCAGTTCCGTGACGCCATCAAGAACAGCGACTCATTGCTCTCAACGGTCCTCGGCGCGGCCGCGGATCGCCTGCGTCGCGACTCGCTGGATCGCGGCCGAGCCGGTTGAGGTAGCAGCGAAAAAGAAGTCAGCTGGCACGCTTTCGGCAGGTCTGCCGATGCCGTGCGCGGTTTGCGGCCAGCCCCTCCAGCCAGGCGCCAGGTTTTGCTCCAACTGCGGCGCCGTGGTCGGCACCCTCCTCGGCACCCAGGAACGCAAGATGGTCACGGTCCTGTTCGCCGACCTGGTCGACTCGACCGGGCTGGCCCAATCCCTGGATCCAGAACGCGCCCGCGAGGTCATGGGGCGTTTTTTCGAGGCCGCCACCGAGGAGCTGCAGGCTCTGCGGGGCCGCCCGGAAAAGTTCATCGGTGACGCAGTGATGGCGGTGTTCGGCCTGCCGCACGTCCACGAGGACGACGCGATAAGGGCGGTGCGGGCGGCCATGGCCATCCGCGAGCGCGTACGGCGGCTCGGCCGTGCCGAGGGCCTGACGGCCCCGCTCGAGGTGAGGATTGGAATCGAATCGGGCGAGGCCGCTACAGGGGTCGGCCCCGCAGGCCAGCTGCTGGTGACAGGCCCTGTCGTGAACATGGCCGCGCGCCTCCAGTCGGCGGCCCGACCCGGTCAGATCCTGGCCGGCCAGACGACGCGTGCGCTCACGTCGGAAGCCGTTTCGTACGGCCACCGGCGAATGGTGCGCGCGAAGGGTTTCGACGCGGTGTTGGCGTCTTTTCCCGTAGAGACGCTGACAGCGCGTTCGGCCCGCCGGACCATCGCATTCGTTGGCCGTGCCAGCGAACAGGCGATCCTTCGCCAGAGCTTGAGCCTGGCTACCACGACGGGGCGCCCTGTGCTCGTCACGATCCTCGGTGAGGCCGGCATCGGCAAGAGCCGATTGGCAGCCGAGCTGGTCGCAAGCGTCGAGTCGAGCGTGGTCGTTGTGCATGGCCGCTCGCGCTCGTACACGGATACCGCCACGTTCGGCCCTGCGGCCGCAATCGTTGGCGAGCTTGCCGGGATCCGAGACGGCGAACCGCACGAGAAGACGGTGCAGCGCCTGCGCGATCTGGCTGAGCGAACGGTCGAGCCGGCCGAGGTCGATGTGACCGCCGAACGGCTGGGCCTCCTGTTCGGAGTTGCAGGGCAGAGGGAGGAATCCGCCTTCGTGCACGACGTCACGACAGGTTTCATCGCGCTGGTCGACGGTCTCGCCCAAAAGGGCACGGTGGTGCTCGTATTCGAGGACCTTCACACCCTTCGTCCGATGATGCTCGACTTGATCGAGCGTCTCGGCGCCAAAAGCCCTCGCGGATCGCGGCGCGCCCTGGTGGTGGCGCTCGCGCGGCCAGAGCTTCTTGAGACGCGGCCCTCCTGGGGCACGAGCAGTGGAAACGCCGTTCTCGTGAACCTTGACCCGCTGTCCAGCGACGAATCGATTGAGCTCGTCCGTGCGGCGGGTGGTGACACGATCGACGACCAGGAGTCGGCTGCGATCGCGGCGCGTGCCGGCGGCAATCCCTATTTCATCATCGAGACGACCGGCATGCTCATGAACGAGGCGGGCGCGATGCCGGCGCGGGGAGCGGCGAACCTGCCGCCGACGGTCCAGGCTGTGGTCGCGGCCAGGCTGGATGCTTTGCCTTCGCGGCTGCGAGAGCTTGCGCGGCGAGCCTCGGTCTTTCTCTACTCGTTCGACATGGCGGAGCTGGCCCTGGTCGATGGCGCCCCCAAGCTCGAAGAGCTGCAAATGCTCGAGGACTCGGAAATCATCGTGCGCGACGAGGGCCGGGTTGAAGCCCAATGGCGAATGCGGCATGCCACCCTCCGCGAGGTCGCATACGCGAGCCTGCCGAAACGCGAGCGTTTGAGGCTCCACGAGCTGGTGGCGCAAAGCCTGCTGGACACCGGCCATCCGTCGTGGGCGGCCGATCATCTCGAGCTGGCGGCATTGGCCGCTCGCGACCTCGACCCGAGCGACCACGCGACCACCGAGCGGGCAGCCGATGGTCTGCTGGTGGCGGGGGACCGCGCGAGGCGCCGCATGGAGAGCCGCTCTGCCATCGACTTCTACGAGCGGTCGCTGGCAATGTCCGGTCCGGATGGGAGATGGGGGGTGCGAGAGGCGCGAGTTCTGGCGGGACTTGGTGAGGCCCACTACTGGCTGGGCGAGTACCCGGCTGCGAAGGCGGCGCTCGAACGGTCGGTGGCGCTCGCGACGGTCCACGACGATGCGTTCGCGCTCGCTCACGCACTCCGGTTCCTCGGCGACATCGCGATCAACGTAGAAGCCGACGTCGACAAGGCCGAAGCCCTCCTCGACCGGTCGTTGTCTGCGGCCGAAAAGCTGGGCGACGACTTCGCCATCACGCGCACGCTTCTTTTCGCAGGTTGGGTGCCGTGGACCCGTGACCGCTTCGACGAGGCCGAAGTGATCTGGAGGCGGGCCCTGTCGCTCGCGGGCACCAATGACCGATGGGCGCGCGTGCGTGCGCTGACGTCCCTGTCGATCAACCAGGTGGAGGGCAAGAACTTCGACGAGGCGATGCGCCTTATCGAGGAGGCAAGTGTGCTCGCCGAAGAGACCGGTGATCAATTCAGCGTGGCAGTGACGGCGGTGCAGATGGGCCGCGTCTTCGAGGACCTCGGCCGCTTCGAGGAATCGCTTCAGTGGCTCGACAAGGGAATCGCGACTTTCAGCCAGCTGGGAGCGCGCTGGGAGCTTGCCGACGCGAGAGCGGAGCGCGGCATCTCAAAACGGGAGCTGGGACGTTTCGACGAAGCCGAGGAAGACCTTCGATATGCAATCCATGCTTCTGAGGAGCTGGGCGAGCGCCAGCTGGCCGGTTGGACATGGCGGGCGTTCGCCCGCGTGGCCGAGATGAGGGGCGATGATGCTGAGGCGGAGAAGCGCTACCGCCGCTCACAGGAAGCCGAGGCCCACGGCCCGCGCACGACCAGTGCCGCGGCATCGACCAGCCAGCGAGACTACTCGGGCTGATGGACGCCATCGATCGAGTCGTCATGAACACTCGGCTCCATTACCTGGGCAGCGCGGCGCGCATAGTCGAGCCGGTTCAGAAGCTCGCCGTGTTGACCTGCATGGACGCGCGCGTCGACGTGAGCGCACTGCTCGGCCTTCGCCCCGGGGACGCTCACGTCATTCGCAACGCAGGAGGGCGCGCCACCGACGATGCGCGACACGCGCTTGCGCTTTCGCAGGCCGTTACCGGGACGCGAGAGATCATGGTCATCCATCACACCGAATGCTTGCTCGGCCGCTTCAAGCAGAAAGAGCTTGCTGACAAAATCGCCGCGGCGACTGGCCATAACTTCGATGAGGCCTTAGGCGTCTTCGAAGATCCGATCGCGGCCGTTGTGGAGGATGTCGGCCGTTTGCGCCTTGACCTGCACCTGGCCCACCGCGACAAGATCCGGGGTTTTCTCTACGACCTTGCGGCCAACGCCGTCACCGAGGTTCATTCCGCTTGAGGCGCGACATATGCTGACCAGGGTCTATCTCGAGGTTGGCAAGCGGCGAGTCTTCGCGTCGGCCGCCGACTGGCCGGGCTGGACGCGCTCCGGAAAGGATGAGAAATCCGCACTCGAAGCGCTGGCTGCAGCGGCTCCGAGATACGCGCAGACGGCCAAGGCAGCGCACATCCCGTTCGCCCCGGGCGCGGGCTTCGATGTCGTCGAACGCCTGCCGGGCGACGCGACCACTGAATTCGGGGCACCTGGAGCGATCGCCAAGGCCGAGTCCAAGCGGCTCACGAAAAAGGAAGCGGGGAGGCTTTCGGCGCTCGTGGCGGCGTCGTGGACCGTCTTGGACCGCGTGGTCGAAAAAGCCCCGCCCTCCTTGCGGAAGGGGCCGCGCGGCGGGGGCCGCGATCGAGACAAGATAGTTGAGCACGTGCTCGGCGCGGAGACTATGTACGCTCGAAAGCTCGGTCTCCGTTTGCAGCAGCCCGCCGCCGGGGACTCGGCCACGCTGCGTGAGTTCCGGAATGCGATCGTCGCGGGTTTGAGGGCCGGCACCAAGGGTGTGACCGAACGAGGCTGGCCCGCCCGCTATGCCGCCCGTCGAATGGCCTGGCACGCGCTCGACCATGCCTGGGAGATCGAAGACCGCGCCACCTAGCAACTCTCCGTTGCCTGGCAATGCAGGGGGTTTGGAACGGCCGGCGGTCGCCGTCCTGCAGTAACCTGTGGGTTCGGCTTCGGTGCGAATCGGAGCCTAATTCCAAGCGGGGGTGACTCGAGTTCATGGACGTACAGGAGGCAGTCGCAGAAAGCACGCCTGCGGAGGCTGCCCAAGACAAGAAAGATGGGCTTCGTCGGTTCACGATGGGGCCGAATGACAGCCTGGAAGGCAAGCTCACCTACGATGGCCACGTCCACGTGGACGGCCGCGCGGAAGGCGAGCTTCGTGTGAGCGGCAACATCGAGGTTGCCTCTGGCGCCAAGGTGAAGGCATTCCTCGAAGCATCCAACGTCACCATCAAGGGCGACGTCGAAGGCACCCTCAACGCCCGCGACAAGCTGGTGTTGGGAAAGAACGCAAAGATGAGTGGCGACGTGACGGTGCGCCGGCTTCAGATCGAGGACGGCGCCAGCCTAAACGGCCACGTCAGGATGGGCGACTTTGAGCACCAGGGCTCCGGGGGCTAGGGTTCCAGGTAAGACGGCGGATCAGCCGCCGCCCGAAACTCCGACCACCGGCCGTCGCGGCGGGATCACGCTCGGCCCGCGCGACCGACTGATCGGCGAGCTTCACATCGACGGCGATGTCCGCCTGGGCGGCACGGTGCAGGGAGAGATCCATGCCACCGGGGACGTCGAGGTCGACGACGAGGCCAAGGTCAACGCGTCGCTGGTTGGTGGAGACATCAACATTCGAGGCAGCGTCAGCGGACCCGTCATTGCACGCAAGCGATTGGTGGTGGCCCGCTCAGGATCGCTGATCGGCGACGTACGCGTCGCGAGGCTCGTCATCCAGGATGGCGCGACGTTCAGCGGCAACGTCTCGATGGGCCCTCAGCCCGATGCGTTCACTCCGGCGCCGGAGCCAGCGCCCGCCGGCGCCGCACCAGAGCCGGTGGCAGCGGCACAGGCCCCCGACATGGCTGCAGAACCGCAACCCACACGCACCGACGGAAAGGCCAAGGGCAAGCCGAAGCGCTAGCGCTACCTAGCGAGTCTCGGGTTTCTTGGTCCCTTCTTCGCTGCCGCGACCTTCGGCGGCATGCGGCCCGTCAGCTCGAGAGCGGTTGCGATCCACTCCTTCGCGGGTTCGAGCTTGGTGTGCCATGTGCTCGGCACTGTGACGTAGCCCTTCATCGGGCGGCCGGCCATCGGCGCGAAATCTCGCCCGCCTTGCTTTCGCAACTTGGCGCTCTGGTCATCGGGCAGCCTCACGAAGAGGTCCTCCCCGAAAAGCCCGGCGAACATGTTGCCGTTCACAAAAGCGGCAAGGTTGCCGAACATCGGGCGCAGCGTGACGGTCGGACCACCGGGCACGAGCTTGGTGAAAGCCGCTTTCGCCTGATCGCTCGGTTTGGGCATCGCGCCGCCTTCCATCGGGCTCATCGTGGGCTGATGTTAATCGCGCCGACCAGGTGTGGCTCGCAGAGCGTTGGTAGGGGGTAGTGACTTGGTGACAAGCCTCCTCAACCGCCTGGGCAACCTCGGCTAGCCGGCCTTGCTCTAAGACAAGGACGCTTGACATTCTGATAAGTAACCTTTACTGTGCGCGGACATGAGTGACGCACCTCCCGAGCACAACCCGACTCAAGCCCCGGTCGAACCGCTGTACACGCACCCCGCGTCGCCGTTCATGCGGACGGAGTCGAATATCCCGCCTATGGTCGCCGGCATCCCCGGCCCCACGCCACCTGCCATGCAGGTGCAGTCGACCTGGGTCACGTATCGCTCGCAGATCGAGATCGGCCTGGCCCTCCTCGCGTACATGATGTTGCTGATCGGGTCGGTCACGCTGCTACGCGCCAACCCGGAGGCATCGTGGCGCTACGTGGTGGCCGTAGTGCCGGTGCTGCCGGCGGCCCTGGTGGTGTTCCTCTTCGTGCGCCGACTCTCGCAGACCGATGAGCTGCAGAAGCGGATCCAGACCGAGGCGTTCGCGTTCGCGCTGGGGGGCACTGCGCTGCTCACGTTCACTTATGGGTTCCTGGAGGGTGCCGGCATGCCGCACCTCAACTGGACTTTTATCCTGCCCCTCATCGCGGGCTTGTGGGGCATAGGCACCGCCATCTTCACATTCCGGTATCGGTGAAGAACCGGCTGCGAGTCCTGCGCGCTGAGCTCGATTGGTCGCAGGCGGACCTGGCGCAAAGGCTGGGCGTATCGCGTCAGACGGTGAACGCGATCGAAACCGGCAAGTACGACCCGAGCCTGCCGCTGGCCTTCTCGCTCGCCCGAACTTTCAAGCGGCGGATCGAAGAGATCTTCGAGGCCGAGCCCAGGCAAAAGGTAGGCGGCTGACCTCAGGTTCCGGCCCGGCGGGGGAGGGGTCGAGGTGGGTCGGCGGGGTATCATTGCACCTCTGCCCGAGCGGGAGTAGCTCACTTGGTAGAGCGCGACCTTGCCAAGGTCGAGGTAGCGGGTTCGAAGCCCGTCTCCCGCTCCAGCTTTTTACCCTGAATCCCTGCCGATCCGGAGGGGTCAGCATTCGTAGGACTTTGATGCGTTTTGCGACTTGCCATCAATATGGCACTGCATTGATTCCGGAGCCGTCTCCCGCGGCTATGGCTCGGGTGCTGGCTCCGAAAGCTCGAGCCCGTGCTTGGCAGCGGCGTGAAGCAGCTTCGGGATGTCGGGAGGGCCGGGTGGAGGAAGCTCCATTGTGGATGCCGGCTCGCCGACTTCTATGGCAAACCGCTCGAACCCGGCCGGCACGGTGAACTGAAGAATGCGTGCATCACTTCCGCCACCCACGGAGAATCCATGCATGATCCCTCGCGGGAGCATGATGAAGCTGCCCGGTTTCGCGGCCCACTGCTTCGAGCCGCAGGTCACTTCGAGTTCCCCCTCGAGCACGTAGAAGGCCTCGTCCTCGTCGTGGTGGAGATGTAGTGGAGGGCGGAAGCCCGCAGGCGCGACCTGCTCGATCAGCGTGAAGCCTCCCCCTGTCTCCTCTGTGCCCGCCTTGATCACCATCAGGGTGCCCAGAAACCAAATCGCCCTGCCGCTCGATCGGTCGAGTGTGTATCCGTCGGTCGATTGCGCCACGAGTCGCCTCCCCTCATTATTCCGGTTGCCGGAAGATACGGTAACCGTACGATATCCGCATGCGAGGGTCAAGCATCAATGATCGGCGCCAGCCGGTCATGAGGCCGAGTCAGCAGCCCAACACCGGAACTCTCCTCCTCTACGCCTTCAAGGCCTTCGATCGCGAACTTTTCAGCGTGCTCAACGCGGCGGGCCACAAGAATCTTCGCTCGAAGCACGGCGCTGTCCTCGCCAACCTAGAGACCGAAGGGACCCGCGCGACATTACTCGCTAGGCGCGCGGGCGTCGGCACTTCCGCGATGGGAGAGGTCGTGGACGAGCTTGAGCGACTCGGCTATGTCGTGCGGAGAGTGGACCCCAACGATAGGCGCGCGAAGCTGGTCGTGCCGACGCAGTCCGGAGTGGAGGTCACGAAGCTGGCGGCGAGGACGATCAAGGAGATCGAGAGGCGTTACTTCAGGAAGTTGGGCGAGGAGCCATACCGCACACTTCGGGGAGCACTCGCGAATCTAGCTTTCGGTCGGTGATCCAGCGTCCTTCAAGCCTGTATTACCGAGGCGCTGCGCTGGTTGGCGCCAGCCTGACGCTTCATGACAGGCCCGGCCCCGTGGGGGTAACCACGAGGCCACTCGACGTGTCTTAGGCGTGCCGCCTGCCGCGGCCCGTGACCGCGCGGAAGATGACTAGAAGAATCATGGCGCCAACAAAGGCGACGACGATCTGCACCAGGATGTTCGTGACGGAGATGTGGGCGAGGCTCGCAAGCCAGCCACCGACAAAGGCACCGAGAATCCCGACCACGATGTCCCAGATGAGACCCATGCCCTTACCCGTCAGCACCTTGCTGGCCAGGAAGCCGGCGATCGCGCCGACGATGATCCAGACGATGATGCTTCCCAGTTCCACGGCTATACCTCCAATGCCGACTTGCGTCGGTGATTAGATCGTCGGCTTGTGGTGACGGGCTGGTCAGCCTCGTCTTCGGCTGCCGCAGCCAGCTCATCGCCGATGCGATGGACGCGCTTGGCGAGCTTCTTCATCTGCGTGCGTTGGGAAACGGCATAGCCGCCGATTGCTGCACCCACGATCAGGCCAAGGGCCAGCATCCCTAACAACGACCACTGGCCGCCCGACTGCTTGAACTCAGGCAGCGTCACGTAGTCCCCAAGCGAGGCGTCATTCCATTTCTTCGGCCACGACCTGAAATCGGTCACGAGGAAGCGGGCTTTGTACCTTTCGGCGCGGTGACGATCCTGATGAGGACGACGAGCCCCCAGCCGATCACGGCGTAGACCACGAGCGCCACGAGCGATGCGGTCTCAAACGTGTTGGTCCTCGTGCCGGTGTCGCCGAAGATTCCAGTGAAGGGAGCCACCATCGGCCCGCTCACCTGGTAGATGAAGTTGACGAAAGCGGAGTGTGCTGAGGCGCCGAACAGCTTGCCCAGGAAGCGTGCGGCGATAAAGATCTCGATCACACCGACGACGAACCAGACGACCGCCGCGGCGCGGAAGTTGTAGCGACTCTGCTCGGTCATCGATACGTGCTCGACGGGAGCGGAAGGCGGCGCGGAAACGGGAGCGGAAACGGGTTGCTGAACTGCCATTTATTTACTCACCTCTTGGGGTGAGGATGGCCTTAAGCCCGTAACAAAGTCAGCAACTTCCCCCCAACGGCCCTTCCGCTGCTGCGCCTTAGGCCAGGCCGGCGTAAGTCGCTTCGAGCAGCAGCCGATCCGAATACCAGTAGTTCTTCTTGTCGAAATGCCCGGTGCAGGTCACGAGCGTGAGCCTGGGCTTCCCAGAGAACGAGCCAAGGCCGGCTGGGGCCGAGCCGGCGGGCACGGATCTCATTGAAGCAACGATGAAGAGTTGCCGGCTCCCGTCTGCGAGCACCACCACGATCTTGTCTCCAGGGTGGAGCGTGGCCAGCTTGCCGAAGATCATCGGCTGGTTCGGATATCCGGCGTGGCCCTCGATTACAGCGTCGCCCGGCGCACCAGGCACGGGGCCCCATCGGTACCAGCCTGCGTTCCAGGCATTCACCGGCAGCTGCATTGTTCCGAATTCATCGACCCCGACTTTCTCCACCGCACGGTGGACATCAAGACGGGAGATGAGCAGCTGTACCGGTGGAGCGGCCGGCGCGTATGGCTGAGAGGCCAGCGCGGGGGGGACGACCGGCAGCTTTGACCCCCACCAGTCTGGTTTCCCTGAGAGATTGTTTCCGGTGACCTGTGGCGAATCGATAGTCACAGGCGGTGCGACCAGGTCCGCTAGCTGGTCGGTGGGCATGCCGTCACGCCAGGAGGAGGCCACGGTGACCGCAAGCAATACGACCAGCACCGCTTCGCCCAACAGCGACGTCGATACGGGCACGCGCCTGAGCGCCGCGGGCCACGTCCGGAGCATTGCCTCTGAGCGATCCGCCACCAGGGATCCCATCCTAGCGACTGCTTGGGCGTAGCCGACCATTGCCGGCCGCGCCCTCACCATCGCCTTACTAAGTAGTGCGGCGGCGCCTTGCCCTGTTTACGACCAACGCCACCACGCCGAGACCGCTACCGGCACCGAGCACCAGCAGCCAGGGAAACTGATCTCCCTGCAGCTCTAGCGGGACACCGTTCGATGGGATCGATAGTGAGAACCCGAGCGAGGCCGGCAGGATGTTCCCGACCGGCGGGGAGCCTACCGGAGGCGCCGCAACGCCGCAGCCGCCTGGCTGGATGATGCGGTTGGTGTCGAGTGTCACCGCGCCGTTGCGGGCCAGGGCTCTGCCTTCGAGCGTCGCGCCCGTCTGCATGGCGATTGAGGTCACCGCCATGATGTTGCCCACAAAAGCTGTGTTGACGTGCAGCGTTGCCGAGCTGGCCACCTGCCAGAAGATGTCGCAGGGCTGAGCGCCGCCGATCAGGACGACGCGTGCACCGGTGGCCGTGATCAGCGTGCCACCGATCTGGAATATGTAAACCCCCGAGCCGTTGAGAGTCAGGGTGCCCGTCAGTGTCGGCGCGGTGGTCTGGCAGTAAACGCCGGGAACCAGCTTCTTGCCACCGAGGTTCACGCCTGTGAAGTTGTTAGTCCCAGGGCACGGCGCGTTCGCCGCCCGGGTGTAGGCAGCAGTCAGGTCGGTCTTGGCCTTGAGAGCCACGGCGTCGCATTTGTGTTGAACGCCCGATACCCCGGGCGGGAAGCCTGTGACCGCGCAGCCTGGTGCGATTCCAACTTGGCCGGAAATCCAGGTGGGGCCTGTGTTGGCGATATTCGGGGTGCCCGACAGGACTGCGAAATTGCCGGCGGTTCGGAGACCGGGGTCGGTGGCAGCGAAGGCGGTTGCCGGCCATAGAAGGATGACGAGTGCTACAAGACTGACCGACAAAACTGTGCGCCGCATGTTTTTCACCTCATGATCGTGTGTAGAGCGGCGTAACAATATCAGCAAAATTCAGCTTCCGCCCAATACGAAGGTGGGGCGGTCAGTCAACAGGGGCGCTCGCGGCCTGGAGAATGATGCGCACCGCGGTGCCCACGCCCTGCGTGCTCTCGATCTCGATCTTGCCGCTGTGCGCGGTCACGATGTCGTGCACGATCGCCAGGCCGAGGCCAGAGCCGGTCGAGCTGGGCGTCTTGACGAACCGCTCGAAGACCCGAGGTAGGAGCTTGGCCGGGATGCCCTCGCCGGTGTCGGTCACGGTCACGACCACCTGGTCGCCGGCCGACTGGACCCCCACTCGCACCGATCCGCCGGGCGGTGTGTGGCGGATGGCATTGGAGATGACATTCGCCAGCGCGCTTCGCATGCGTGCGGGGTCGACGTCCACCATCGGGATGCCGTAGTCCAGGTCGCCCGCGAGGTTCACCTCAGACGCCTCCGATTGCGCCTTGAACGAAGCCAACACGTCGTGCACCAGGGCAGTCGGATCGACAGGCTCACGGTTCAGAACCAGGCTGCCGGCGTCCGTCAGCACGAGGGTGCGGAGGTCTTCGACGAGCACCTCGAGGCTGCGTGTCGCGTCGAGGATCGGCTCGAGATGTTCCGTATCGCCGGGGTACAGGCCGTCAGCAATACCCTCAGCCTGGCCGCGAATTATCGACAGGGGTGTCCTTAGCTCGTGCGCGACGTCGGCGAGAAAGCTTCGTCTCTGCTCGTCAGTCAACTTGAGCCTGGCGGACATGGCGTTGAACGCGCGCGCGACCGAGCGCATCTCCGGCGGGCCGTATTCCGGAACGCTCGCCGAGTAATCGCCCTTCTCGATGCGGCGCGCCGCTTGGATCAGGTTGTCCATCGGGCCTGTGATACGCCTGATGCCACGCAGCCCGACGGCCGCGACGAGGACCACGAGCACCAGCGCAGCGATCCACACGAGATCGAATGGATTGCGGGCCAATCCGCCGGTGCCACGATCCATGGCGATGCCCACCAAGGTGGTCACCACACCGCCCGCCACCGCCGCCAGCGTGAGCACGACGACGAGCAAACAGCCGATTCGCCAGAGAAACGGTCCTCGCCGCCGACCCCACCGGCCGCTCGGCGGCCACGATTGGCCTTCCGGCCACCACGGCGGACGATGCTGTGGCGGCGGGCCCCATTGGCGGCTCAATCAGCTATCAGGCTCGGCGAACCGGTAACCCACTCCAAACACAGTGAGAACGTAGCGTGGTGCGCGCGGATTCGTTTCCACCTTGCGCCGGATATTTTTGATGTGGGCGTCGATGGCGCGCTCGTAGGACTCGAATGCGACTCCCTTCACGGCATCGAGCAGCTGGGCACGAGTGAATACGCGGCCAGGCTGCCGCGCCATCGTCGCCAGCAGCTGGAACTCTGTCTTGGTGAGGTCAACCCGACGGCCGCCGAAACGCGCTTCCATGCGGGGCAGGTCAAGCTCGACTTCGCCGACGCGGATCACGTCGGACGGGGACCGGAGCCCTTCTGCTCTTCTCAGCACCGCACGAACACGGGCCACCAGCTCCTTGGGGCTGAAGGGTTTGGTCAGGTAATCGTCCGCCCCGAGCTCGAGGCCGACCAGCTTGTCGGTTTCTTCGGTCCGCGCGGTCAGCATGATGATCGGGATCTCGCCGTCGCGGCGAAGGGCGCGCGTCACGTCCAAGCCGTCAAGACCTGGCAGGCCCAGGTCGAGCACGACCAGGTCTGGGCGGCCCGTCCGGGCGGTGCGGAGGGCAGTCTGTCCATCAGACGCCACGAGCACGGTGAAGCCACCGTGTTCGAGGTAGTCGCGAACGAGCTGGACGATGCGAGGCTCGTCGTCCACGACCAGGATGGTTGTCAAGGTGCCCATCCTAAGGATGGGGTCCTGCAGAGGCACCCTCTCCCCAACGGGCAGGGGGTGAGCCGGGAGCTGGCTCCGCCAGGTCCGCCGCCCTGAGGGGGGATCCCCCCTCAGTCAGACGGTCGCCGACAGGGGCGTCCATTGGCACTACGCCTGTCGCTGGTCGGGTGGCGGAGTCGGCGCCGGCTGCTCGCCGTGCGCCCGCTTGTGCCACTCCTGCATGCGCTCTTCGATTGCCGGCGGCACGCTGCCACCACCGTAGCCATGGCGCTTCCAGCCACCGTGACCGCCGCCCCAGCGTCCGAAGCTGAAGATGCGGATGAGCAGGAAGAAGATGAACACCAGGAACAGGATCCCGAACAACCCGAAGCCGGCGAAATGCGGCTCGTAGTAATACGGGGGAATCGCTGCGCCGGCGGGCAGCTGCGTCGCCACCCCCGCCTGGTACGACAGCACGCCGACGATGGCGGCGATGGCCAGCGTCAGTACCACCCACAACAGACTGAAACCGCGTCTCATGTCGATCACTCCTTGAACTCGAGGTTGACTGCATGTCTCCATAGTTCCGCCAGGTTGTGAGCGCCGTGTGAAGAAACGTGGAGCGCGGTGTGCACTTTCGCGCCGTTACGATTGGGGCGAATGGCAAAGCAGCTGCGCATGTACACGATCAAGCCGGGCGAGCTGGAGGCCTTCTCCCGGGAGTGGGGGGAGCAAATTCTGCCGCTGAGGCTCCAGAGCGGATTTCGCGTGATTGGGCCCTGGGTCATCGATGACACCAACCAGTTCGTCTGGATCCTCGAGCACGACGGCAACTTCGAGCTGGCCGACTCGCGCTACTACGAGTTACCCGAGCGTAAAAACGTGGACCCCGACCCGGCTCGCCACATCCAGAAGAACGAACACTGGATGATCCGCGAACCTTAGAAGCCGGCCTTCTCCAGCTCGACCAATTCGGCGCTCCGCTGCCATAAGCGGGCCTGGGCCTGCTGGTCCACGGTCGACTTCGGCGGCTCGATCCTCTTGATTCCCTTGAAGAACCACCCGGTCGTGCCCTCGTGCGCGGGCGAGATCGCAAGGTCCGCCAGGTCCTCGGCCACACGATCCGGAGACCGCGACATGATTCTCGTGATGACGCGGATGGGCCTCCAGGCCTCGCGCATGAGCTCCGAGCGAACGAGCCCGGGATGACATGCGTTGACACGAACCTCCCATCGTTTGGCGCGCCGCGCCAGCTCGAACGTGAACAGCAGGTTGGCCGCCTTGGTCGCGCCAAATGTCTCGAGGGCTCGGAACTTCGTCTTGTCCATCAGCTGGTCGACATCGACGCGGGTCGACGATGGCGCAGTCACGGTGATGACACGGCCTCGGCCCGCCAATTGATCGCGCAAGAGATTGGTCAGCAGGAAGGGACCGAGATGGTTGGTCGCGAACATCACCTCGAAGCCTTCCTTCGTCTTTCGATATTCGCTCGTAAAGGTGGCGGCGACGTTCAGGAGCGCGTCGATGTGGCCGACGCCACGACCGATCTCCCTGGCCGCAGAGCGCACGGACGCAAGAGAGGAAAGGTCGACCCCGACGCTGCTCACTCGCTTGTCCTCTCCGCCCAATCGCTTGACCTCCGCCGCCAGGCGATCGGTGGGCCGGGCGAGCAATAGCACCCGCGCGCCGCGCCGAACCAGCACCGATGCGGTAGCGGCGCCGATGGCTCCGGTGGCGCCGGTGACGACCACAACTGGATGCAGGCCCGCCATGAGCTCAGTGTCGCCGCATACCGGCCGGTGCAGCAACTACTGTGGCGCAGTGAGTACGCTGATCAGCGCTCACCGAGGGTCGTGCGGCGTCGCCGGGCTGCCCGCCGACGAGCGTTACGACCGCGCGATCGGGCTCGGCGTCGACTACGTCGAGCTCGACGTACGACGCACTGCGGACGGAGCCTTCGTCAACTACCACGACGGTGTGACCCCGTCTGGGCGCGCCACGAGCAGCCTTGCTTACGCGGACCTGAAAGCCGAGCTCGGGGGCGAGCTCCTCACGCTCGCCGAGCTCCTCGATGTCGTTGCGGGCCGCGTCGGCCTCCACGTCGACCTCAAGGAGCCGGGTGACGAGGGCGAAATCGTGCGGACCCTTCTTGCCCATAAGGCGGCCGCGCGCTTCGCCGTCACCACGGGCGAGGTCGAGTCGATCCGAGCCGTCAAAGAACTGTTTCCGGGCGTCCAGGCCGGACTCACCCTCGGCACAGACATGAGGGATACGCACGCCTGGTCGACGATGACCGAAAGGCTCGCCGACCTCTTTCCCGGTCCCCGGTTGAAACGCTCTCACGCGGATTTCGTCGCCGCGCACCAGCAGCTCGCGCGCATCCGGCTGCTTAGCTACAGCAAGCGCAAGGGGCTGCCGGTCTGGGTCTGGACTGTTGACGAGACCAACGAGATCGCTCGGTTTATGGCCGACCCGCGGGTCACAACTCTCGTCACCAATCGGCCAGACGTAGCGCTTGGTTTCCGCGGCGTCAGGAAAGTTTGATATCGGATTGGCAGCAGAAGAACCCGAAGTCAGGCGACCAGCGCAGAACGAGGGGCGGCGCGGCAGCGGTCACCCGGAAGCACACGTTCGTCGGCCCGAACGTGGCGCCGTTGCTGAACTCGTGTCGGCTCCAGGTCTGGCATCCGGGCGCATCGGTGACCAGGCCGGAGCTGTGCAGCGTCGAGTCGATCACCCGGAGGTCTTCCGGGGACGCGTGAGTGGCGCTGCTCGAATTCTTGAATGTGACCTGCATGCTCACGAGGTCGCCATCGACCTTCAGGTTTGAGACCCACAGCGTGAAATCCTGGACGTCGGCGCAGGGAGCGGGGGAGCAGTTGACGGCAGGAACTGCAGCGCTCGGCGTTGGGTTGCGAAAGGTGACCTGCATGGCCAGGTACGCGGCAATCGCAAGCAACAAGACAAGAAGGAGAGCGGCTGCGGCTGCCCCGTAACCGAACAGCCTACGCCGCGTCACGCGGTTCAAGTGAGGAAGGTCCCAGGCGAAGGCGACAAAAGCAACCGCGTCATCCGCTCGACTCTACAGTCCATAGTCGTCCTGCATTTACAATGCCGCCGATGAGAGACCGCGGTGTCCAGCCTGCTGATTCGAGGCTTCGTCCTCGGCTTTGTGGTTGCGGCGACGCCGGGCCCCATCTTCTTTCTGTGCCTTAGGCGCACTCTCACTCGCGGCTGGCTGACCGGTCTCGTCTCAGGACTCGGTGTGGCCACCACCGACGGGCTTTACGCCGGCCTCGCCGCATTCGGCATTGGCGCCATCACTTCTGTGCTGGTGGATGAACGGTTGTGGCTCACCTTGATTGGGGGCGCCGCCCTCGTGTTGCTTGGCATACGCACGGTGGTGAGCCGGCCCAAGAACGACGATCCGGCGGCGACCCCCGACGGCGCTGGGCTGGCTGTGGCTTACGCCTCGACGCTCGGGCTTACCATCACCAACCCGGCGACCATCATCTCTTTCGCCGCCCTCGTCGCCTCTCTTGGGATTGGCATCGGCGACGGCTACCTACCCCCAGCCCTGGTCGTGGTCGGCGTGTTCGCGGGCTCAGCAACCTGGTGGTGCATCGTGGCCGGCTTCAGCGCGGGGCTGAGGGCTCGGGTGACGCCGAGGGTTTTAAGAGGCATCAGCGCATTCAGCGGAGTGGCGATTGCCGCACTTGGCGTGTTGGCCATCCTCTCGACACTGGAGGTTGAGGGAAGTCTTGGCGGCTGAGCGCGGTACTTAGTGATGACGTGACCGACTCGAACACACGCACGAGAACGGTGACCTGGACGGATCCGCTGGCTGCACTGCCTGCTGCGGCGGCCATGTCAGGCCTCGATTTCATGAAGGCTGTCGTTTCGGGAGAGCTGCCTTCGCCTCCGATCATGAGCACGATGGGCATCACCGGGGCCGAGGTCGAAAAGGGCAAGGCCATCTTCCGCGGCGAGGCGGGGGAGTATCTCTACAACCCGATCGGCGTGGTGCACGGAGGTTTTGCAATGACGATCCTCGATTCGGCACTTGGGTGCGCAGTCCATACGACCCTCGCGGTCGGTGAGCGGTATACGAGCCTGGAGACCAAGGTCAACTTCGTCCGTCCGATCACGGCCGAAACGGGACCGGTGCGGTGCGAGGCGGTGGTCGTCTATCGAGGCGGCAGGGTCGCCACCTCCGAGGGCAAGCTCTTCGCCGAGCAGACCGGCAAGCTCCTGGCCCACGGGACCAGCACCTGCATGATCATTCCGAGATGAGCGAGAAACGCGCGGGCGGCAAGCGGTATGTGATCCACATTGTTGACGTCTTCACGGACAAGCCCTTGGCAGGGAATCAGCTCGCCGTAGTCCTGGACGCTGAAGGAATTCCAGGCGAGGTCATGCAGCGGATCGCCAAGGAGATGAACATCTCGGAGACCGTATTCGTGCTCGCCCCCAACGATCCGGCCAACGCGGCACGGGTCCGAATCTTCACCCCTGGGGCGGAGCTGCCATTTGCCGGTCATCCGACGGTCGGAACCTCCTGGGTGCTTTTCACCCAGGGCTTGATCCCCGGTGGCGCGCTCGAATTCAAGCTCGAAGAAGGGGTTGGTCCGGTGGCCGTCCGCGGCGAGCAGGGACCGGGCGGCCTGGTGTTCTGGATGACCCACCCCAAGGTGACCTTCGGTGCCGTCGTGTCCGACCGCGCAGCCGCGGCAGCCGCACTTGGCCTCTCAGAGAACGACCTGGTCCCGGACGTTCCGATTCAGACCGCAAGCACCGGCGTGCCGTTTGTCTTCGTCGCGTTGAAAGATGCGAAGTCGGTCGACTCCGCCGTCTCGGAGAAGGCCCGGCTGGCGAAAGTCTTCAAGGAAGGTGTATTCCTGTTCGCGGCTGTGGGTCACGATCGGTTGTACAGCCGGATGTTCTCGCCGCATGTTCTCGACATTCATGAAGATCCGGCGACGGGATCTGGGAGCGGCCCGCTCGGCGCGTTTGCTGTCAGGTACGGACTGGTGAATCGAGCGGCGTCGGTGTCCATCGTGAGCGAGCAGGGCACGAAGATGGGGCGGCAGAGCTTCATCAACATCCGTCTCACGTATGCGCACGAAGGAGACATACCATCGTCAATCCATGTCGGCGGGTCGGTGGTGCCGACGTTGACAGGCGAGCTGGCCGGCGGCTGGTAGCAACGAACAGATGAAGGTCGACAGCTACCGATTTCTCCCGCGAAGCTTCCGCTCCTATTACGAAGGACGCGGGCCGTTTGCCGGTGAAGACAAACTGGTGTGGGCTCCTTTTGAGAAGCGCCTGCAGGAATCACGCATCGCCCTGCTGACTTCCGCCGGCCTGTACCTGAAGAGATCCCAACCCTCTTTTGATGTCGAGCGCGAACGCGCCAATCCCGAATGGGGTGACCCCAGCTGGCGTGCGATCCCGGCCGCATCAAAGGCGACGGACCTTGGAGTCGCCCACCTGCATATCAATGACGTGGACCTGATCGCTGATCCAGAGATTTCTTTGCCTGCACATCTTCTCGAACGGCTGGCGGCCGATCGAGTCATCGGCAGCGCTGCGACCGAGCACGTCTCGGTGATGGGCTATCAGGAGCGAAACCTCGAGGGCTGGCGCGACACGACTGCCGGCGAGGTGATCGCGCACCTGAGGAGTCAGGGCGTGGACGGCCTCATCCTCGCTCCCGCTTGACCCGACTGTTGCTCGAACGTGCCCGTGCTGGCACGATGGATCGAAAGGGCCGGAATCCCGACGGTGGTCGTGACCATGATGCCGGCCTTGGCTGAGGAGCGGCTCGCGCCGCGCGTGGTTGGTGTGGAGTTTCCCTACAGCCACTCTTTTGGGATGCCGGGCGATGAGTCGATGCAGCGTCATGTTCTCGAGCTGGCGCTGCGTGTCCTGGCCGGAGCGGGCGCGCCTGGCACCAGGGTCGACCTGGACGTCGAGTGGCCGGTCCCGCTAAGAGAGGCCTACCGGGCGTGGCAGCCGAAGGAGGCGAGCCCCATCGTCAAGGTGCTGCTGGAAACAGGCCGGCGCCCGGGTTAGTACGTACTAGCGTTGCAGGGTTGGCCGGGGGTTCCCTCTCATAGTTTTTCGAGCTTTATCGATACCGAGTTGATGCAGTAGCGCAGGCCGGTCGGCTCGGGACCGTCGTTGAACACGTGGCCGAGATGCCCTCCGCAGTTGGCACACGTGACCTCGGTCCGCTCCATGAAGAGACTCCGGTCGACATGTTCGGCGACAGGGGCGTCCTCGGCGTGAGCGTAAAAGCTTGGCCAGCCACAGTGGGCGTCGAACTTGGTTTCCGACTCGAACAGCTTGACGCCACAGCCGGCGCAGAGGTAAACACCCGGGGTGGTGGTGTCCCAGTACTCACCTGTGAACGGTCGTTCTGTGCCCTTCTCGCGCAGCACGTGGTACTGCGTGGGCGTCAGGTCGCGCTTCCAGTCCGCCTCGGACTTCTTCACCGATTCCATCTTCTTCACGTCTCTACTTTGCCACTTTCCGATCGCCGGCGAACCGCGAACTGCCGTCGGCCTCCTGTACGCTGCAAATAGACATGGCCACGCGTAAGAAACCGCTGCTCGACACGACCAGTCCCGAAGGCAAGCGTGTGCAGAAACGCCTGGAGAAGGAGTTGATCATCTGGCTTGCAACCTGCGGCCGCGATGGCCGGCCGCGAGCGGTGCCGGTGTGGTTTTTGTGGGACGGCAAGTCGTTCCTCATCTACTCAGTGCCAGGCCAGAAGGTCAACGACATCGAGGCCAACCCTAAGGTCCAATTGCATTTCAACACGACCCCTGACGGCGACGGCGCGGTCCGCATCGACGGCGAAGCGACGCGCCTGAAGCGGCATCCACTCGCACACAAAGTCCCGAGCTACATTCGCAAGTACGCACGCCTGATCAAGGGCTACGACTGGACACCCGAGAGCTTCGCTCGGCAATACCACATCGCTCTTCGTGTCCAGCCGACCCGACTCCGCACCTGATGACGCACCCGCTGCGGTTCGGCATGAAGCTGTCCGGCCAGGACACGACGGTCGAGGCGCTTCGCACCGTCTGGCGCCTGGCCGACGAAAGCGGATTCGACCACGTGTGGGACTTCGACCACCTCGCATCCATCGGGGCCGGCGGCCCCGACCGCCCGGTCTACGAAGGTTGGGCGCTGCAGGCCGCGATGGCGGAGGCCACCAAGCGCGTACGAATCGGCTGCATGGTCACCGGCAACACCTACCGCAATCCCGCGCTCCTGGCCAAGCTCGCGGTCACTGTCGACCACCTGTCCGGCGGCCGCCTCGAGTTCGGCGTCGGCGCCGCCTGGGCGGCTATCGAGCACTCCATGTACGGGATCGAAGGCCTCGACCACCGGGTCGGGAGGCTCAGCGAGGCGCTGCGGATCATCAAATCGCTGTGGACCGAGGAGCGGACCAACTTCGACGGTCGTTACTACAAGATGACCGACGCGATCGCCAACCCCAAGCCGATCCAGAAACCGCATCCACCAATCTGGATCGGAGCTTCGGGTCCCAGCACGATCCGCCTCGTCGCCCGGCATGCCGACGTGTGGAACATCGGCGGTGGCGAGCCCGACCGGGTCTCAGAGCTCATCCAGATCCTCGAGGAGGCCTGCACCGCAATCGGCCGCGACTCGTCGGAGATCCGGCGCTCGATCCAGCTGCGGTGGGACGGCGGCGATGCCCCAAAGCTGGTCGAGCAATGCGCCCAGTATCACGAGCTCGGCATCACCGAGCAGATCATCTACCTGGATGGCGAGCACCCGGATGCTGTCGCGGCAAAGCTTGCCGACACCCTCTCCGACCTGCGCAACGTCGGGCGGGTGCAGAAGTGAGATTTCCGCGCGACAATTGTCTTTGATTCAGCAGGGTTGAACGGGAGGTAGCCATGGCCGACAGCGTTTACAGAGTGACCGAGCTGGTGGGGACCAGCAGCACATCGTGGGAGGCGGCCGCGAAGAGTGCCGTCGAAACCGCGTCGAAATCGTTGCGCGACCTCCGCGTCGCAGAGGTCGTCAGGCAGGATCTCACCATCGAAAACGGGAAGGTCACCAAGTACCGAGTCCGGCTGAACGTGTCCTTCAAGTACGACGCGCCGCCAACCAGAGCGCGGAAGAAGTAATCGCCTGATCCCGGGTGCCGGGCTCGCCTGGTGCCCGGGGTCCCTTTACTTCCTAGCGCGGCAGGGTTGGCCGGGGTCCGCCCCGGCCATGACTTTGTTTTCGACACCCGAAGCGTGGCGTTGAGAAACTAATTCGTAATAAATCCCATCCCGGGAAGGAGAGCAGCCGCGTCGGCGAAGCCGACCCGGCGATGCATTCAGTAAGGCCCATCCTCAACGCCGCTTTGCGCGCAGAGGGAACAGTCTGGTTCCCTCTCATATTTATGGCGCCGACGCCGCCATCACCTGGCAGCCCGCGGCTTTCATCTCCTCGAACGCGCGCTGGCCCGCTTCCGGGCTCGCGGCGCCGCAAAGGTTGACGAGGACCCGGACCTGGAACTCGTGCTTTCGCGCGTCGAGCGCGGTGGCGAGAATCGTGTACTCGGTGATCAGGCCGCAGATGTCGATGTGATCTACGCGCTGCTCCCTGAGGACGTCAACCAGCAGGTGACCGCGCAGATCCTGCGCCTCGAACGCCGAATATGCAGCGGCGTGCCGGCCCTTGTCCACCACGGCCTGGATGATCTTCTCCCTGACCAGGTTTGAGATCGGGGTGCAGAGAACTGCCCCAGCCGTCCCTTTGAGGCCGTGCGGCGGCCAGGTCTTGGTGTAGTCAGGCTGGTCCGAGAAGTGGTCGGGCGGATCCTCATGGAGGTCGCGGGTCGCCACGACGAAGGCGTACTCGCTGCGGAAGTGGCGGACGTGGCGCGCGACGTGGGCCACGATCTGGGTGCCGCCGGGAACGGGCAAGGCGCCCCCCTCCACGAAGTCGTTCTGGAGATCTATGGCCAACAAGGCATTCCTCATATCGGCGACTCTCCTCCCCCTAGACTGCCCGTATGCCTTCGGTGATCGTAGCGGGCGCGCGCACTCCTTTCGGCAAATTTGGCGGAGCTTTCAAAGATGTGACGGCGGTCACGCTTGGCGGCCACGCCATCCGGGCGGCCCTGGAGCGCAGCGGAGTTGCTGCCAGCCAGGTCGACTACGTGATCATGGGGCACGTTCTCCAGGCCGGCGCCGGCCAGATCACCGCCCGCCAGGCGGCGATCGAGGGGGGCATTCCCCAGGAGGTCCCCGCAATCACCATCAACAAGGTTTGCCTGTCGGGGCTGAACGCCATCGCGCTCGCGGATCAGCTGATTCGCGCCGGCGAGGTGGAGGTGGTGGTCGCGGGCGGGATGGAGTCGATGTCGGAAGCTCCTTACCTGGTGCCGAAGGCTCGCTTTGGCGCTCGCATGGGCAACGCTGAAATGGTCGACTCCATGGTCCACGATGGCCTGTGGTCGACCTTTCTGAAGGAGCACATGGGGGCGAGCTCGGACGACGTCAACCGCGAGCTGGAGATCAGCCGCGAAGAGCAGGACGCGTGGGCCGCGCGCTCGCACCAGCGAGCCCAGCGCGCGTGGGAAAGCGGCACGATGGCGGGCGAGGTGGTCACAGTGGCCATTCCGCAAAAGCGAGGAGAGCCAGTAAAGGTAGAGCGTGACGAGGGCGTGCGCCCTGGGACCACCGAGGAGTCGCTCGGCAAGTTGTCGCCGGCCTTCCGGCCAACGGGCACCATTACCGCAGGCAATGCGTCGCAGATATCGGACGGGGCAGCCGCAGTCGTAGTCATGTCAAAGGAACGCGCTCGCGCGCTCAATGTGGAGCCGCTGGCGGAAATCGTCGCCCACGGGATGAGCGCCGACCGGTACGCGTGGCTGCACACGGTGCCGGCGCTCGCGCTGAACAACGCGCTGAAGAGGGCGGGGCTGGCCGCCGGCGACCTGGACCTCGTGGAGATCAACGAAGCATTTGCGGCAGTTGCACTCAATGCGACCCGCATGCTCGAGCTGGACGAGGAGCGCGTCAATGTCAACGGCGGGGCGGTTGCGATCGGCCATCCGATCGGGGCGAGCGGCGCCCGCCTGGTGCTGACTGTCGCGCACGAGCTGAAGCGGCGGGGACTGCGCATAGGAGCCGCCGCCTTGTGCGGTGGTGGCGGCCAGGGCGACGCTTTGATCATCAAACGGTTCGGCGAATAACCAGCAATCGTGAGTGATCGGAGGGTTGCGCCTTTCGGATCCTGGGCGTCGCCGATCACCATCGAGCTGCTTCTCAACGGCACGGTATCGCTCGGCAGGGGCATGTCGCGGTGGGATGGCAACGATCTCTACTGGACCGAGCTGAGGCCGACTGAGGCCGGCCGCCAGGTGGTCGTGCGCCGCAGCGACGGCGCCAACACGGACGTGACGCCGGTCGGCTTCAACGCACGGACGCGCGTACACGAATATGGAGGCGGCGAGTTCGCGGTGAGCGGCGGAACAGTGTGGTTCGCCAACTTTGACGATCAGCGCATCTACATCCAGGAACGCGACGGCGCCCCGGTTGCGATCACGCCCGCTGTCGATGTCCGGCACGCGGACCTGCTCGTCGATGCCAAGCGGCTGCGAATATTTGCAGTGCGCGAAGACCACACGACCGGCGCATCCGAAGCTGTGAATACGCTGGTCGCGTTGGATTGGAAGGGCGATCGCCCCGCCATCACTGTTGCCGGCGGCAACGACTTCTACTCTTCGCCCAAGCTCAGCCCGGACGGTAAGCGCCTTGCGTGGCTGACGTGGAAACATCCGAACATGCCGTGGGACGGCACCGAGCTCTGGGTCGGCGAGCTCGACGCTGACGGCAATGCGATCTCCGCGCGAAGGGTCGCCGGCGGGCCCGAGGAGTCGATCTTCCAGCCGGAATGGTCGCCCGATGGCGAGCTGTACTTCATCTCGGATCGCAATGACTGGTGGAACATCTATCGAGTTGGCGGCGAGTTCGACGAGCCGGTCTGCCGCCGCGAGGCGGAGTTCGGGGTGCCGCAGTGGGCATTCGGGATGACCAGGTACGGCTTCGCCGGCTCCGGCGAGATCGTATGTCTGTACTCGGAAGCCGGCGGCACGAAACTGGGGCTCCTCGACACGGCAACCGGGAAGCTGAAGCAGATCCAGCTTCTGTATACCGACCTCCGAGGCGTCGTTGTCAACGACAGGCGAGTGGCGACCGTCGCCGCGTCGCCCACCCTCTCAGAGCGAGTCCTCGTCGTCGACGTCGACAGCGGCGCCCAGGAGGTCGTCAAGGTCTCCAATCCGGCGCACATCAATCCGGGCTACTTCAGCGTTCCGCAGGCGATCGAGTTTCCGACCGAGGACGGCGTGACGGCCCATGCGTTCTACTACCCGCCCAAAAACAAGGACTACGAGGGCCCGCCGGAAGAGCAGCCGCCACTGGTCGTGCATAGCCACGGCGGCCCGACCAGTGCGGTCGGCTCCAGCTTCGACCTCGAGTTCCAGTACTGGACGAGCCGCGGCTTCGGCATCGTCGACGTCAACTACGGCGGGTCATCCGGTTACGGGCGCGCGTACCGCCGGCGCCTAAACGGCAATTGGGGCGTGGTCGACGTCGACGATTGCGTCAACGCCGCTCGATACCTCGTCGGCCGTGGCCTCGCAGATGGCAAACGGGTCGCAATCACTGGTGGCTCGGCCGGTGGATTCACGACGCTGGTCGCTTTGACGAAACGTAATTTCTTCAATGCCGGCGCGAGCCATTTCGGAATCGGCGACCTCGTCACGTTCGTCAAGGACACGCACAAGTTCGAATCGCGGTACCTCGACACGCTCGTCGGTCCTTATCCGGAGCGAGCCGACCTGTACCGCGAGCGATCCGCCGTCAACTTCGCCGACGACCTCAACTGCCCGGTCATCCTGTTCCAAGGGCTCGAGGACAAAGTCGTGCCTCCGAGCCAGGCCGAAGAGTTCGTCGCCGTATGCGAGAGGAAGAAGCTGCCGTATGCGTATCTGCCGTTCGAGGGTGAGCAGCATGGTTTCCGCCAGGCCAAGAACATCAGGCGCTCGATCGAAGGCGAGCTCTACTTCTATTCGCAGATCTTCGATTTCGCCACCGCGGACGAGATCGAGCCCGTGGACATACAGAACTTCGGATGAGCAAGGGTAAATAATCACTGGGATGTCGGCGTGGCGGAATGGCAGACGCGCCAGCCTTAGGAGCTGGTGTCCGGCTGGACGTGGAGGTTCGAGTCCTCTCGCCGACACCAGACTTGTTGACCATCAGGTGGCCTAGAGTTCACTTTTCATGGCGAGCGGGTTGACATGAGCAGCAATGGCAACGGTCAACACGTAGGCGGATACCGCGTCCTGCGCGAGATCGAGACCGACAGCCTCGGCGTTGTCTACGAGGCGGAGCACCCGCGCCTGCACAGAAAGGTCGCATTGCGAACGATCGAAGCAGCGGTTGCTCGCGACGTCAGCTTCTCGCGCCGCTTCATGCTCGAGCTCCGGTCTTACGTCGCGCTCGAGCACCAAGCGATCCCGCGCCTGTATGAGCTTGCGTACGAGGGTGATTCACCGTACCTCGTCACGGAGATGATCGATGGGCGCACGCTCGACACGCTCTTCGTTGATGGCGTCCGCTATGAGCCGTTGGGTGTGATCGGTTTGCTGCGGCCGATCGCAAGCGCGCTCGACTACGCGCACAAGCGTGCCACTGTTCATCGCGACGTCAAGCCCGCGAACATCCTTCTTGCCGATGACGGCCGCACGCTGTTGACGGGCTTCGGCCTGGGCATGGTCGCATCGTTCAACACGGTTCCCGGTACGGGCGGTCCGGTGGCCCCGGACTACGTGGCGCCGGAGCGACTTGTCGGCCGCGAGGTGGACGGTCGAGCCGACGTATATTCGCTCGCCGCGATCGTTTTCGAGGCGGTCACCGGCCGCCGTCCCTTCTCGTCGAAGAGCTGGATCGAGACGCTCAGCCGCCGCCTGTACGAGCCGCCCCCCAGCGTGCGCGACTCAGCGCCAGAGCTTTCCGCTCCGTTTGCCGCGGTGCTCCAGCAGGCCATGGACCGCGAACCAGACCGCCGGCCTGCGACCGCCGGAGAGCTCCTCGACCGCCTCGAATTCGCCCTGACGGGGAAAAACAACGATCCAGGCCGCCCCGGTCTGGTGGCGCGGGCAAAGCAACGACTACCCCGCCGCCGCCTCACCACCTAAGTCGTCGGTAGCGCGGCAGGGTTGGCCGGGGTCCCCCCGGCCATGACTTTGTATCAATCACTATCACTCGTGGCAGGGAGCGCTTCTAAAAAGAATCCCATCGATATACCGGAGGAGGAGCAGGCGCGCGCGCAGCGCCCGCCGATGAGGGGGGACCATCCGGGTCCCCTCTCATAAGGCGCCGTTAGGCGCCGGTTCTGCCGTCGATCATCAGGACGCCCTGACAGGTGAACAATCGGTCGACCTTGTAACCAGGATTGATATTGGTCGGGTCCTGAGCGATAGCGGCACCTATCTGCTGCACGATCTGGGTGGCCGGAACGCCGACATTGAAGACAGTCGCTCCAACGGGAAAGATCTCGAGCACCCCGCCATGCCAGAAGAGAACAACCGTCCCGCTCCAGCTCACTCCGTTGTAGGTCCCGGTGCCGGTGATGATGCCGCCGGCAACCGAATCGCCGGCAAAGCTCAGCTTGAGGTTCGACAGCCCGGGGACGCTGATCGCTGCGGCGAGATCTTGCGGGGTGTAGCCGTGACGAACCGCCCCGTTCTGGGCGACGGTGGCGGTTGCGCAGGGCTCTACGGACGCCACGCTGACGAATGGTTCCTCACCTGGTGCGCCTAAGCCGCTCACACCGACGACGGTGATCGTGTAGATCCCGGCCGGCGCAGCAGGGACGACGACGACAACCGGGGGTGGTCCCTGGTGCGAGTACAGGGTGCCATCCGGAGCCTTGACCTTCAGCGCCATCAGGCTTCCCTTATAACCGAGCGCCGCTTTGACGATCCCGCCGCCGGCAAAGCTGTACGTGTAGGACTGCTGCTCGCCGTTGTGAATCGGCGCGCCGATGAAATCCTGCTCGGTGCCGGGAGTCGTCCCCTGGCTCACCTGGTCTGAGGCCAGCATCTGCGGCCCGAACGGATCGTTGGGATCGGGCTGGATGGGGCCTGCGGCCCCGACGTTGCCCTGGGCATCCACCGTGGACTGCTGGGGCGCAACGAGGTCAACCGAGTTCTTGCCGGCCAGCGTGAGCTTGCCGTCGAATAGCTTGACCAACATCGTGCCGTCCGGATTTATGAGCACTTCGAATTTTGTGCCTCGCACCGAAGCGGTGGCGGATTGGCCCCCGACCTTGAACGTGGCACCGCCGATGAGATGCTGCACATTGGTGAACGTCCGGCCCACCTTCTGAAATATGGAGACGTCGTGAAGGTTGCCGCTCTTGGCGAAATGAGCGGAGGTAAGAGTGATCTGCGTGTCGCCTGCCAAACGCGTGATCGTCCCGTCTGGCAGTTGGATCGCGGCTCGGCCCTTGGTAGCGGTGTGGACCGAGTCCCCCGGCTCGACAATGGCCCCGGTCGCGACTGCGAAGGACGTGCCCCCCGAATGCGCGACGGTGACGGCAGGCTGGTAGACGGTCAGTGTCGCTGTGGCGTTGACTGCCGCCTGGGCCGCGCTGTTGAGCCAGAAGAACGCCGCCCCCGCCAGCAGCAGCACGACGAGGAGCACGATGATCAAGCGGTAGCCCCGCCGCTTCGGCGCCGCCTTGGACGACGTTATCGACATGGCGGGAACGATACCTAAAGGGATCGGGGAATTGGATTACTTAGGTTCGAGACCCCGAAAAGGAACGCAGGCAGCTAGCCCCTGTGTCCCTCAATAACCATGACGCCGCCACCAGAACCCTTGCAGGAATAGACGCGGTCGACTGTGAAGTCGGTCGGGAAGGTCAGCGACTGGCCGATTGCCGAGCTGAGCTTTGATGCCACCTGCGTTGTGAGGTTGATACCTCGCACCGTGACCTGTGTGAGCACCAGGCCGAGGTTCGGGGTCGCCGCATAGAAGATCACAGTCCAGGAGATAGGCACTCCCCCGAGGTCGGAGTAGTAGGAGACGCGCGCCGAGGCGGGGGATGTGCCTTGAACCTGCAACGTGACCCCGGAGCTGGCGAGCGCTTGCGAGATCTGATCGTTGCTGATCGTTTGCCGGACGAACCCGCCTGTATCGACGCTCTCCGCGCTGCATGAGCTGTTCGTGGCAAATGAAATCGCCCATGGCTCGCCGCCGGGCACATCTTCGGCTCGCACGATCGCCCGGTACCGGCCTGGCGGCCCGCTAAGGGTTACCTGCACCGGCCGCGAGGTCTGCCTTGACGTATGAGATACCCCGGCCGGGTCGATGATGGTCACCGTCATGACGCTTCCCGGGTAGCACAGCGCGATGCTGAGCGTGCCGCCTGGCGAGCTGTAGTCAGCCTCAGCCGATTGACCGGTGGCAAGCCCTTCGCCCGTCGATGTTTGCACGGTGCCCGGGTTGGTTCCCGCAGAAACGGTGCGGGCGCACTGCGCTTCCAATGCGTAAGGGTCAGCCGCCTCGGTCTTGATCGGCCCCTTGCCTGACAGCCTGCCATTCGCATCCGCGTCGATCTGCTGGCCTGCGGTAAGTGTGGCCGTCGTCGTTCCGGTGACCTTCACAGTCCCGTCGAACACTTTGATGAGGTTGGTCTGGTTGGCGCGCACCAACACCTCGAACTGGGTTCCGCGGACCGACGCGCTGACCGAGTGGCCGCCGACCTGAAAGCTCGCGCCGGACACGAGGTGCTGCACATTCGTGAACGTGCGGCCGACTTTTTGCGACAGGCTTGCGGACTGAAGGTTGCCGTCATGTGAGAGCTGTGCGGCGGTCACCGTCACCGTCGTGTTCGGCGACATGCGCACATATGAACCGTCAGGGAACTGAATCGCCGCGTGACCCTGGTCACCGGTGCGTACTGAGTTCCCGGCGGTTAGCTCCTCGCCAGGCCTGGCGGTATGGAAGCCGGCGGAGTTGTTGGTATCGACATCAACCGGGGTCGAGATCACCTGCAGCGCAGCCGGTGCCGGCACTGCGGCCTGTGCCTGGACGATGAAGAAGTAGTAGCCGCCGCCAAAGACAAGAAGAACGACGAGCACGATCGCGAGCAGGCAGCCACCGCAGCCGCAACCCAGGCACGATCGACGTGGCTTGACGGGCGGAGGGAGGGCGGTGCCCACCGGTGGAGGAACGGGCGTCCCGACTGGCGGAGGAAGCGGCATGCTGGCAGGCCCGGTGGGTGGTTGAACTGCCATGCGCAGGGAAGATTATCGCTACGCGGTCTTGAAGTCGATCACCAGGCGCGGTGGATCCGCAAGTGTGAAGGCACGGAAGCAGGCAGGCTTTGTCAGGCCCAGCCCCCAGGACAGATAGCCCTCGAAGTCCTCGACGAGCTTGGCTTCGATCAGCACCTGGTAATCGGAATGAGCCATGTCGGTCGCGCCGGTGTAGGAGCCGGATGCCGTTGCGGACTGAATCTGGACCAGCACGCCGGCGGCGCCGCTGAGCGCAATGGTCTGGCCGCTGGCACCGTTCTTGAATAGCGGCTTTGCCTGGCGCTTGACCGTGTAGCTGGGTACCTTGCTGTCGAACTGCAGCACCAGGCGATCGAACCCGAGCGGCTCGGACATCCTGACGCCCGTGAGACTTGCACCGCCCGTAACCCCGCCGCTCGCATTGGCGCATTTGAAGGCCGCCACGTTGACCGGTGGCGCCGGAGGGCTCACCGGCGGAAGCGTGATCCGTGGTGCAGATGCCCGCTGCGGCGGAGTGCTGGTGGTGCCCGCGACAGGGGTGGTGGAGGGGAGGGCGCCGGTCAGCCCACATGCATTCAACAGCACGCACAGGCCCAAGATTGCGGCGATTCGCATTGGCCAATGGTATTGTCGAGCCCCGTTACGGCTGCGCCGAGGTGGCGGAACTGGCAGACGCGTCGGTCTCAAAAACCGATGTCCGCAAGGACGTGCGGGTTCGACTCCCGCTCTCGGCACCACTGGGCGATGTCCCTCATTTCTGGCCATCAGTGTGGCCGATTCGCCCGTTCCAACTTGACATCGCGCTTGTGTTATGGCTTCTGTTACGGCTGTGAACCCAGGCTGCCTTACAGGTAACTGTTAGGGTGGTTAGCTTGATAGCAGATGTCTCACGCCCAAGCGGTGAGACGGCGGAAAACGTTCAGCGCGATTACGCGGTTCTCAAGCGTCGCATCAATGACGCCGGGCTGATGGACAAGCGGCCGGTGTTTTACGCGTTCAGCATCACCACCAACCTCGCGCTGTTTTTCGGCTGCCTCGCCATCCTGTTTCTCGTCAAGCAGATTTGGGCCCAGGCTCTGACTGCAGTCCTCCTCGGCCTCATCTCCGGCCAGCTGGGATTCCAGCTGCATGATTCAGGGCACCGGCAGATGTTCGCGTCGAACTGGAAGAACGCGCTCGTCGGTCTTATCACCGCGGACGCGCTTCTCGGCATGAGCTATGGCTGGTGGGTGCAGAAGCACAATCGCCATCACGGCAACCCGAACGACGTCGATCTCGACCCCGACATCGACGTCGGCGCCATCGTGTACACGCACGAGCAGGCGATGGCGCGCCGAGGTGCCGGCCGGCTCCTGGCCATGTACCAGGTGTACTTCTTTTTCCCACTCACGACTTTCCTGGCGTGGAGCATGCACGTGGTCGGCGCCACCTATCTCATCAAAGAGGACTCTCGATATCGACGCCTGGAGTTCGGCATGCTCGCAGCGCATGCGGTGATCTACCTCGGCGCGATGCTGTTCTTCCTCGGCCCGTGGTCGGCGCTGATGGTCGTAGTCATCCATAAGGCTGTCGGCGGTGCGTACCTTGCGTCCGTGTTCGCGCCGAACCACAAGGGCATGCCGCAGACCGACAGCTCGACTCGTCTCGACTTCGTGCGCACCCAGGTGCTCACGGCACGAAACATCTACGGGCACCCCCTCACGGACTTCTGGTACGGCGCGCTCAATTACCAGATCGAGCACCACCTTTTCCCAGGGATGCCTCGCATCAACGTGAAGCGCGCTCAGCCGATCGTCAAGCAGTTCTGCGCCGAGCGCGGAATCGCGTACCACGAGACCTCGTTTCTGCAGTCCTACGTTGAGCTTCTGGGATTCCTCAACGAGGTCGGCGAGCCTCTGAGAGCCGCAAAAGTTAGTTAGTCGATCCTCCCCGCTTGCCGGGGAGGTGTCCCGTAGGGGCGGAGGGGACGCCCAGGCTGGCACAAACCGTCACCAAGAGCCGCCGCCGCCCCCGCCGCCGCCACCGCCTGAGAATCCGCCGCTGAATCCACTCGAGCTGCCCGCGCTTGGCGGCACATAGGTGATGGCGCTCGAGATGTTGGTGTTCATTGATTCCAGGCTGCTCGCGAGCAGAGCGGCCTGGAACGGCGCGTTGCCCAAATACCAACCGCTGTTGGCCGCAGCCGTGTCGATGCCCTCGAACGCCTTTGCCCACTGCGTCACGCAGCCGAAGACGATCGCGTAGGGCAGGAGCAGCGTGAAGATCTGGGCCTTCTCGGCGAACTGCTGCCTGTACTTCTCGGCGGTGGTCATGTACAGGCGGAAGCCGAGCGTGTGCTGAAGGAGGTCGCGCCCGGCGGCTGTGCGCTGCGGCATGAAGGGGAAGGTGGCGGCAAGCGCGATCCCCGAGATGACGATCGCAAGACCGACAAGCCCCCAACCAAAGGCCAGACCGAGGCCGACGGTGGCAGCAAAGCCCACCAGCACCAACGCGAAGCCCAAGCAACCCCATGCAACCCGCGCCTGATTCGGGTTGCTGGTGAACAAGCGGCGCGAGAACGAGTCCGCGTAGATCTGGCCCTCGGCCATCTTCAGTGTTGGGGCAAAGGTGCCTTTCAACTCGGAGAGCTTGACGGTGTCGCGGCCGGCGAAGAGACCGTTCAAGAGGGTTCCCTCGTAAGGCAGCAATGACTCCATCGGACCGCTCTTCTTGGTCAGGGTCCAGTCGGCCTTGCCCGCGCCCTCGGCGATCGCAAGGTAGCCTCGAACCGCGAGGTCGACGATCGTCGCCGTGACGTCCTTGGCGTCGGCGCTCTCATCGAGGATGAGGCCGAGTTCGGCGGGACGCATATTTTGAGGCGGTCCGAATTCGACCACGAGAGTGTCGTGCGCGAACAGCGGCTGAGTTCTCTCAGGCTCGCTCGATGCTCCCGGCGGTGCCGGCGGAGTGCTCGCCAGGTAATGCTGCGTCAGATAAGCGCGGTCGCGGCCGTGCACCCACCAGTTCCAGGCGACGAGACCGAGACCGAGGAGCGTGAGGATGACGAACAGCCCGACGGTCAGGGGCGTGAGGTCGAATGCGTCCCGGGGAAACTGTCGCTGCCGCGCCTCCAGCATTGGCGGCGGCACGGTTACACCCGCTGGATTAATAGCGAGGGCAAGGGACATCTCTTCGCCAGAGCCGAGCTGGCGGGTGGACGCGAAGTCGACGTGGTCGCCGCCGTCGGTGGTGGTGCAGGTCTCGGTCGAGCCGACTGGACCCATGTAGCAGGAGGACTTCTCGAGGGAGCCAGACGGAATGTGAACCGTGGCGGTCACCTCTGTTTTCGGCACCGGCCACAGTGCTCCGTCGACGTTCCAGAACAGCTCGTCGTGCTGCGAAAAGAAGTTCATCGCGCCGGCGACCGAGTAGGTGATGACGTACCTCTGTGGCCCGGAGACCAGAACGTTGGGGTCGCCGATCTTAATCACCTCGTTGTCGCTGACCACCGAGTCGTCGTGCTGAAGTGGGTTGGTGCCATCGGTGACCGACCGCACGTCGAGCAGGTAGAAGCGGTCCTGGGTGTCGTTGAAGCTGTAGCGGAGCGGGATGGTCCTGAAGATGCCGTGCTTGCTCTGGGAGCCGAAGTCGACCCGGATATCCTCGGTGACGAGGAGCGTCGAGTTGGGCGCGATGACGATGTCCGAGTGGAATGAGGTGATGACCCACCCCTCGTCGGCATGCCCTGCCAGGGAGGACCCGAGCACCATCGAGGCGGCTCCGACGCCGGCAAGGATTAGCCGGGCGAGTGTTTTGGGAAGACTCATGTTGGAGCGGATGTTACTTCGGCCGTTCAGCCTCCATACCCCGAGTGAGCGGGCGCAAGGCTGGGCGATATTCGTATAGTCCTGCTACGGGCGCCGTGCCCGCACACTCCACCCGTTCGATCAGTACTGCCTTATGACCCCCACAAATCTGCGGCACGACATTCGGAACGTGGCGATCATCGCTCACGTCGACCACGGGAAGACGACGCTGGTCGACGCCCTCTTGAAGCAGAGCCACACGTTCAGGGACAACCAGGACGTCGGCACGCTGATCATGGACTCGAACGACCTCGAGCGCGAGAAGGGCATCACGATCCTCGCCAAGAACACCTCGGTTCGGCACGGCGAGGTGACCATCAACATCATCGACACGCCAGGCCACGCCGATTTCGGGGGCGAGGTCGAGCGCGTGCTCAACATGGCCGACGGCTGCCTGCTCCTGATCGATGCGGCCGAGGGGCCGATGCCCCAGACGCGCTTCGTGCTCCGCAAGGCCTTCGAGGTCGGCCTACGCATCATCGTCGTGATCAACAAGGTCGATCGCAAGAACGCGGATCCCGAGGCGGCCCTGCACAAGGTGCACGACCTTTTCCTGGAGCTTGCCGAGGATGCCGACCAGCTCGAGGCCCCGGTGATCTACGCAGTGGCGAAAGAGGGCCGGGCGGGCCACCAGGCCGACGCCCTCACCGCTGACCTCGAGCCTCTTTTCAAGACGATCATCGAGTTCATCCCCGCCCCGGTCATCGAGCCCGGCGGCTTTCAGATGCTGGTTGCCAACCGCGCATACGACGACTACACGGGACCAATGGCCATCGGGCGCATCTCGCGAGGCAGCATCGCTCCAGGCGACACGGTGGCCGTTCTCACCGCCGCCGGCGAGCCCCGCCGCGCCAAGGTGGTGCAGGTGCTCGTTTACCGAGGACTCGACCGCATCGCAGTCACGACCGCCAGCGCCGGAGACATAGTTGTGCTCACGGGACTGGATGCGGTCGCGATCGGCGACACGCTTGCGGACCCCGAATTCCCCGACCCGCTGCCGCGCATCGAGATCGACGAGCCCACGGTCAGGATGACGTTTGGCGTCAACACGTCACCTTTCACCGGGCGCGAGGGCAAGTTCTCGACCACGAGGCAGCTGCGCGCGCGGCTCTACAAGGAGCTAGACGTCAACCTGGGGCTGCACGTCGAGGACACCGAGGCGGCCGAGCGCTTCCTCGTGAGCGGCCGCGGCGAGCTGCATCTGGCGGTGCTGATCGAGACGATGCGCCGGGAGGGCTACGAGTTCGAGGTCTCCCGCCCCGAGGCGATCGTCAAGACGATCAACGGCCAGAGGATGGAACCCCTCGAGCGGTTGACCGTGGACGTCCGCGAGGAAAACCTCGGCGCTGTCACCGAGGCTCTCGGCAAGCGGCGTGGCGAGATGATCGAAATCAGCTACGACTCCAAGGGTGGCGTGCGCCTCGAATACACGATCCCGACCCGCGGTTTGATCGGATTCCGCAACAGCTTCCTGACGCTGACCGCCGGTACCGGCTTGATGGGCTCGATCGGCATCGGATACCGGCCCTGGGCCGGCGACTTCAGAGAGCAGCGCAACGGTGCTCTCACTGCGTCTTCGGCCGGCACGACCCTTGCGTTCGGGCTGGCGGGTGCGCAGGAGCGCGGCACCACCTTCATCGAGGCCGGGGAAGAGGTGTACGAGGGGATGATCGTCGGCATCCAGAAGCGTCCAGGAGACATCCGGGTCAACGTCTGCAGGGAGAAGAAGCAGTCCAACATCCGGTCGTCGACCTCGGATATCTCGGTTCGCCTGACTCCCGCTTCCAGGCAGAGCCTGGAGCAGTCCTTGGACTTCCTGACCGATGACGAGCTGCTCGAGGTAACTCCAAAGCATCTGAGGCTCCGGAAGCGCCACCTGACCGAGGTCGATCAGTCCCGGGCGCGCCGCTCTACGCTGGCGCCCAGGCCAGAACGCGTGGGATCGCGCTAGAGGCTGGCTTTCGGCCCCTCCAGGCCCCCAGGGTTGGGGACAACCGGTCTGGGGTATACTCAGGTTGCCGGCACAGTGCAGGCGCTCACCGCAGGCTCCGTTTCTCGAACAGGCCCGCCGAGTTGAGTTGGCCATTCGTTCGAGAGATAGGAGATGGAAATGCCTACAGGCACCATCAAGAAACTGGTCGCGGACCGTGGCTTCGGCTTTATCGCAGCCGAAGACGGTAAGGAATTCTTCTTTCACAGGAGCGGCACCGAAGGCGACTTCGATAGCCTCCAGGGTGGCGAGAAGGTTTCCTTCGAGATCGAGGCGAGCCCCAAGGGGCCACGCGCGAAGAGCGTTCGTACCCTCTAAGGGTTAAACGACCAATTAAGCCCCGGGCCTCACGGCCCGGGGTTTTTTATTTAATTGGACTAGCGCGGTCTCCAGGCCGGATTCACTCCGGCCGTCACCCAAGCGTTTCACTCCAATCACCGCCAGGCGTGGTGAGAAATAGGAGGGGGTTCCGCGGGGGAGGACCTGCGTC
>Ga0208849_1000082_pt1 | contig 91499 bp, 79 predicted proteins | sample NGESurdeep072012_10_FD_184470 | JGI IMG/M metagenome (GOLD analysis project Ga0208849, IMG submission 184470) | Arctic peat soil microbial communities from Barrow, Alaska - NGEE Surface sample 53-3 deep-072012 (SPAdes) | ecosystem: Environmental > Terrestrial > Soil > Wetlands > Peat ...
CCGTGGGATCACTGACTCGGTACAGCACAACCGACTGACCAGCCGCGACGGGCCGCGTAGGAGCGTGGAGGTCCAGCCACCAACGGCCCTCGTGACGAAGGGTGGCGAGTTGTGGCCGACCGTGCGCGCTGCACTGGGCGAGGACGGTATCGCCGTCGTGCAGCGACCCTCTCGCGAAACTCAACGACTTCTCGTCAAGGTTGATCGACGAGATGAGGATCTCTTCGAGGCGCCCGACTTCGACGCGCTTTGCGACGAGGTCGATGCGCGAGACGTAGCGTTTCTCGCCGTCGCGACCCGGCAACACACCACGACGTTGACCCACGGTCATTAACTCTGCGGCGTGGTTTTCACCAAGCTCGTCACCCGTCAGCGAGTCGACGATCGTGGCCGTCGTTAACGGGGCTCGTTGGCGCAAGAAGACTTCTCGACCCTTGGAGGCTTCGATGAAGCAGACGTCTTGACTGTCGGGCTTGTCCCAGGTGCGAAGGCCGAGGCGCTCAGCGTAGAGTCGAACGTCGCTCTTGTTCAAATGTCCAATGGGCAGTAACAGCATGGCAAGTTGGGCCTCGCCGAGGTATCCCAACACGTAGCTCTGATCTTTTTGGTCGTCGGCACCGCGCACGAGTAGGTGCTCGCCGTTGCACTCAACGACCTGAGCGTGGTGGCCCGTGGCCACGGCGTCAAAACCCAGCCGCGTCGCTCGCTCAAAGAGCAGATCGAACTTGATATGACGATTGCACTCAATACAGGGATTAGGTGACTGGCCGGCCAGGTGTCCTTCGACAAAGGGCGCCACCACGTAGCGCTCGAACTCTTCGGAGTAGTTAAAGACGTGGTGGTCGATGCCGAGGGTCTGCGCGACACGTCGCGCGTCGTCAACGTCGGCGACCGAGCAGCACCCCGAGTCCGAAACGCCGCCCCAGAGCTTCAAGGTGGCGCCCACGACCTCGTGACCCTGCTCGATCAACAAGCCGGCCGCGACCGAGGAATCGACGCCGCCACTCATGGCTACAAGGACTTTCACGTAACTAGTCTGCCAGGCGTCACGACAACTACGCCTCGGACCTCAATCGATAGACCACGGAAGAAAGTATGCGAATCAACGCGTCGACGTCGCCTTCGGTCGTTTCGCCACCCATGGAGAAACGAATCGATCCCCTGGCGCGCTCGGGCGCGACCCCCATTGCCGCGAGTACGTGACTCTGGGTCGCGGCGCCACTCGAGCAACTCGCCGCCGCCGAGGCGCAGACGCCCTCTTGATCGAGGAGAAAGAGCAGCTCGTCACTGGCGAGGCCGTCGAAGGTCACGTGCACCGTGCCCGGCACGCGCGCCGCGCCGGGCGCGGTAATTAAGCAGCCCGGTAGAAAGCTCAACGCCGCCATCAACTTGTACTGGTAGTCAATGACCCGGTCGTTGACGTTCGCCATCTCACGCTTGGTCACGCGCAGCGCCGTGGCGAGTCCGACCGCCGCCGCCACGTCCACCGTGCCGCCGCGACGTCCACGCTCTTGTCCCCCACCCGGCGTGACCGCGTCAAAGGCAACGTCGTTGCGCACAATCAGCGCGCCACTGTTGACCGGACCACCCAGTTTGTGCGCGCAGATCGAGATGAGGTCGCTCGTCGCGGTGACGATAGGCAGATGCAACCAGGGTGCTGCCGCGACGGCGTCGGTATGGGTCGGAATTCCGCCAGCCACGACGCCTTTGGCGAGGGAGTTCACGCCGTCAAGTGGCTGGCACACGCCGGTCTCATTGTTCACCGACATCACGCTCACGAGGGCGGTGTCGTCATTCAGTGCGTCATGCAGCGCGTCGAGATCGACGACGCCCTCGGCGTCAACGCCGACGTAGCGGACGCTCACGCTGTCGAAGTCACGCGCCATCATCTCAGCCGCGTCGGTGACCGCGTGGTGCTCGATTGTTGAAAGTACTATCTCCGAACGTTCGTGCTCGCGTCGATGATGATTCGTCACGCCCACGATCGCGAGGTGGCACGACTCCGTACCGCCCGCGGTGAAGATCACGCCGCCGGGCTTTGCTCCGACAAAGGCCGCAACTTCGTCGCGCGCCTCTTCAATCGCGCGCCGGGCCTCGCGTGCGGCGCGGTGACTCCCCGAGGGATTGCCAACGACACCGTGTTGCCAAGGCGCCATCGCCTCAGTGACCTCGTCGAGGCGAGGGGCCGACGCCGCGTGGTCGAAGTAGTACTGCGCGCTCATGCGACGAAGTACGACTTAGCGTTCGTGAACTCGCGCGCGCCAAAGGCCGATAGTTCGCGCCCGTACCCAGAGTTCTTCGTCCCGCCAAAGGGCAGTTCGTTCATCGACACGACCACAGCGTTCGCAAAGACCGTACCGACGTCGAGTCCCTCGATGGCCTCATTGATTTCATTCTCGTCTTGAGCCCAGATCGAACCACCGAGCCCCCAAGGCGTGTCGTTCGCGATCCGTATTGCGTCGTCCAAGTCGTTCGCCACGTAGACCACAGCGACGGGGCCAAAGAGCTCTTCACAGCCGGCGCGTGAATCGGCGGGCACGTTCGTCAACACGGTCGCGGGGTAGAAGTAGCCCTTCCCCTCAGATTCTGCGCCACCGGTCAAGGCGAGCGCACCAGACGCGAGCGACTGCGCAACTTGCGCCGCCAACAGGTCACGTTGCGATTTTGAAACGAGTGGTCCGAGTTCGGTCGCGGGGTCCATGGGATCGCCGACACGAACCTTGCCCATCGCGGCCACGAACTTCTTCAAGAACTCATCGGCGCGTTCGCGCACGACGATAAAGCGCTTCGCCGCGATGCAGGCTTGTCCGTTGTTTTGGATGCGTGCCAACACGGCCATGGGGATGGTCACGTCCATGTCGGCGGAGGACGCGACGATGAAGGGGTCTGATCCGCCCAACTCGAGCACGCACTTTTTGAGGTTCTTGCCGGCAAGTTCTGCGACCGAGCGACCGGCTCGCTCGGAACCAGTGAGCGTCACGCCCACGACGCGAGGGTCCGCGATGATACCGGGTACTTGATCGATCTCGATGAAAAGATTGGTGACGACGCCCGGCCCGAAGCCGGCCCGCAGGAAGAGGTCTTCTAAGTACTTGGCACAGCCCGGCACGTTGGGCGCGTGCTTGAAGAGCACCACGTTGCCCGCCATCAACGTCGGCACCGCCATGCGAATGACTTGCCACAACGGAAAGTTCCACGGCATGACCGCGAAGATCGCGCCGACTGGTTCATAGCGAACACCACTTCTTGATCCCTTGGTGGGAATGCGTTCTTCTTCCAACATTGACTCCGCGTGGTCGGCGAAGTAGCGCATGGCCATCGCGCATTTCATGACCTCACCCTTGGCGGCGGCGAAGGTCTTGCCCATCTCGCTCGTCATCAGTGCGGCCACAACGGGCACCTCGCTCTCTAAGAGCTCCGCCGCGCGAATCATTACCTGCGCGCGCTCGTCGAAGGACGTGGCCCGCCAACTTTGGAACGCGCTAGCGGCAACGTTCAGCGCCCGATCGACGTCGGCGGGGCCGTGCGCGGGGAACTCACTAATGATCTCCCCGCTCGCGGGGTTTATTGCGACAAAGGGCATGGGCTTAGTCTGCCAGCAAAAGCGGTGCTTGATCCGGGGCCAGCGCCATGTCGTTCCAGAACTCGGGGATGAAAAGTCTTATGGAGAGGAGTAAAAGCACGAGGACTTGCACCGACGCGAGCGTCACGTGGCGTACGCCGTAGACCCTGGCGAGATCGGCCTGAATGAAGGCGCCCAGGGGATAGAGCATGGAAAGAGACAGCGTGTAGAGCGCGAGGATCCTTGATCGCTCGGCACGCGGCGCGTGGAGCTGTACTGAGGTGTTAAGACCCGACAAGACACCCATGTAGGAACCGCCCAACAAAACCAGCGCGCCGAGCGCGACGAAGAGATTGGGCGAGAAGGCGTAGAGCAAGAGCGACAGAGCGAGCACGCCCACCGATCCCTGCAACACCTTGAGTCGCGAGGTTCGTTTGGCCACGCTCGGCAAGGTGAGGGCCGCCGTCACGGCGCCCCCACCCTGGGCCGTGACCAACCACGCCGTGTTGGCGTGCAAGACGATGATCGCCATCGCGGGAATCAGAGCGATGAAGGGGCTTGCGGTAAGAGCGACGACGCCCACCGCGATGATGGGATTACGACAGCCCTTGGTGGCCCAGGCCTTCTTCGCGCCCGCGACGGTTTCAGCGAGAAAACGAACGCGCGCCGTTGGTTTGGCGCGCGCGGGCGTCTTGACGAAGGAAAAGATGACTAAAACGAAAACGAACGACGCGGCGTTGATCGCAAAACAGAGTCCGACCGAACCGAGCGCGAGCGCCACGGCCGCAAAAACGGGACCAATGACGCGGCCCAAGTTGAACTGCGCGGACGAGAGCGACACCGCGGCGAGTACCTCGTCTTTCTCCACGAGGTCGGGTAACAACGACTGCCACGCGGCCCACGACGCCGAGCCACAGAGTCCCTCACCGATCGCGAGATAGACCGCCAACGAAGGCGAGAGGTGATGGGTGATCGCGGCCACCGCGAGTGCGCTGGCCGTGCAGGCCATCAAGAAGTTGTTGAGTTGGATCCAGCGCTGGCGACTCCAGCGATCGGCGACGACACCGCCCAGAGGAGCACCAATGATGGCCGGCGTCCAGGCCGCCACCGTTAGTAGTCCAAGCCACACGGGGTTCTTGGTCGTGTCGGTGAGGTAGATGCCGAGTGCGACGTTTTGCATCCACGTGCCAATCGATGAGACGAACGAGGACGTCATCGAGAGTGCGAAACTTCGGTGCCGCAGAGGGGTCAGCGAAGCTAATGCCATGAATAGTCAACCTACCGGGCTCAGCGACCCGTTGCCCTCACGAACGAACTACGTCTTATCTTTCTTGCTACGAGGACGAAGCGCAAACCACCACACCGAAATAATCGTCGCCAGCGCGCCCAGGACCCCGAGGCTCGACTTAACGGCCCTACCCTTGTTGTTTTCGCTCACGTAACCATCGTAACGAGCTAAGTGCCGGGGGCGAGAGCCCCCGGCACTTAGTTGGACCACGGTGAGATCGTCGTCTTACTTAGAAGCCTCGACGGAGATCTCGATGGCGATCTTGTTGCTAACGATCAGGCTGCCATTTTCCAGCGCACCCTCGAAATTGACGCCAAAGTCCCGACGGTCTATCTCGCCGGTGGCTTCGAAGCCAGCGACCGTGACGCCCTCGGCCATGGATGGACCAGAACCCAGGTATTCGAGGTCGAAAGTGATCGATTTGGTGACGCCGCGGATGGTGAGGTCGCCGACGAGAACGAACTCGTCGCCCTTGGCCGCGAGGGACGTCGACTTGAAGTCGAGCGTGGGGTACTTCTCGAGTTCGAGAAAGTCCGCGCTCTTCAAGTGACCGTCGCGCATCTCATTGTTCGTCGAGATACTGCCCGCTTGGACGGTGAACTCAACAGAAGACGTCTCGGGCGTCTCGCCTACCGTAAAGGAACCGGCGAAATCGCTGAAAATACCACGAACTTTCGACGCGACGAGGTGGCGAGCGATGAATCCAACGCTCGAGTGGACGGGGTCGACGGTGTAAACGCCGGGAGCTGGAAGGTTGCTCATCGTGAATCTCCTACTTATCTCTAGACACTTGCTGTGTACGCTCACTATAGTTGTATATACAACTACTTGTCAAGAAGTATCTTTTGAGACAGCTAAATGCTATGCTGGGGCTATGGAGGTTCAACCCATTGCCTGTCCCTCGACGGATGAGAAGGTCGCCCTTTTTGGCCTGTTGCTCGAGACGAACGCCCGACTCTCGAAGGACCTGGGCGCCGAACTCGAAACCTCGTGTGAGTTGCCCCTCGCCTGGTTCGAGGTTCTTTTGCGACTTCGCCAATCGCCCGAGGGACGTCTCAAAATGAGTCAGGTGGCCGACGCAATCGTCCACTCCACCGGTGGCACGACGCGCCTCATCGATCGTCTCACGGAAGCTGACTTGGTCAAACGCGAGCACTGTCCGAACGATCGTCGCGCCATCTTCGTGGCCATTACCGACGCCGGCGGCGTCAAGCTCGACGAGGCCCTCGGGGTTCATCTGCGTTACTTGGACGATCACCTCGCGGCTCGCCTCAGCGCTAACGAGCGCTCATCGCTGACGGCATTACTAACCAAACTCAACGCGCCGCGTTAGACCTTTCGGACCCACGCGTTCGCCTCACGTTCGTCATCGAGTTCAAGTGCGGTCCCCTCACCGACGCCCTTGGTCGTCAGAATTTCAGTGGCCAGTACTTCGCTGGCGAGAAGTGAGAAACCATCCTCCAAATCGTCGAGTCCCGTCACGTGCAACACGATCCGGTCCGCCACGTCGAGACCGGAGTTCTTTCTGAGATCCTGGACTTGGCGAACCACGTCGCGCAGGTATCCCCGACGCCGTAAATCATCATCAAGGGCGAGGTCGAGCGCGACCACTTCGGCGCCGTCGCGCGACACGGCGTAACCGCCCTGGCCCTTCACGCGAAGTTCGAGGTCCTCGCCACTCAGTTCGAACACGCCCGTCGACAAGTTGACGCTGATCGATTTGCCCGACTCGAGAGCGGCCGCGGCTGCCACAGAGTCGAGGGCGCCGAGGGCGGGCTTGAGTTCCTTCACCGCTTCGCCGAGTCGCGGCCCCACGACACGAAAGTTGGGTACCAGTTCAAAGGTCAACACGTCTTCGATTTCGCGTCCGTACTCGAGCAGGTCGACGTTGAGTTCATCTTCTACGATGCCCGCGGGTGGCAGCGAAGAACTCGGCGCAAGAAAAACCAGCGCACGCGAAAGGGGTTGGCGAACCTTGACGCCGGCCTCGGCTCTTGCGGCACGCCCGAGCGAGGTCAGGCGTCGCGCGACGTCCATCGAGGTCTCGAGTGGCACATTGCACCGATCGAGGTTGGCCTCGGGCCAGTCAGCGAGGTGCACGGAGTCCTCGTCGCTCGTGTGGTTGAGCTCTTGGTAGAGACGCTCGGTAACAAAAGGACAGAAAGGCGCCAGTAATAAGGTCACGCGCTGGAGAACTTCGAGCAGCGTGGCCTGGGCCGCGAGAGAGTCCGACCGCGGGGTTTTTGGGTCCGTGCGCCAGAAACGACGACGGCTGCGACGGACGTACCAGTTCGAAAGATCGTCGATCAATGTGGCCAGGGCGTCGGTGCCACCGAGGGGCTCGTAGCCATTAAGAGCGACCGTGACGGTGTCGGTCACGCTTTCCATTCGCGAAATGATCCACTGATCCATCGCGCTGCGCTCTTCGAAGTCTGGAATCTCGGCGTCGTCAGGATCGAAGTCGTTAAGTGACGCGTAGGTCGTAAAGAAGCTGAAAGTATTCCACAGTGTCGCGAGCGTTTCTCGAAACGAGGCGTCAATCGCGCTCATTCCGGCGCGCGTCGAAGTCCAGGGGGATCCTTGTGAGAACATCCACCAGCGCAGGGGATCCGCGCCCCTGGAATCCAACACCTCCCATGGGTCGATGACGTTGCCGACCGACTTACTCATCTTCTTGCCACTCTCATCCACGATGTGCCCAAGACAGAGCACGTGCTCGTAGGGCTTCGCGCCAAAGACCAACGTGTTGACCGCGAGCAACGTGTAGAACCAGCCCCGTGTCTGATCGATGGCTTCGGCTACCAGTTGCGCGGGGAACTGCATCGCCTCGGCACTCCCCGCGACGTGGGGGTAGCCCACCTGCGCGGCGGGCATCGAACCCGCGTCGAACCAGGCGTCAATGACCGGTTCCACGCGCTTCGCCTCGAGACCACAAGTCGGGCATGGCACCACGACGTCGTCGATGTCGGGACGATGAGGCTCGACGTCACTGAGGTCTCGTCCCGTGAGAAGAGAGAGTTCGGCGCGCGATCCAACACACGTCAGATGATTGTCCTTGCAGCGCCATATCGGCAGGGGCGTACCCCAGTAGCGATCGCGCGAGAGCGCCCAATCGACGTTGTTGGCGAGCCACTCGCCCATCCGTCCGTCGCGGATGTGCGCGGGGTGCCAGTCCACCGTCGAGTTTTCCAACAGCATTTGATCCTTGAACTGGTTCGTCGCGACGAACCAGCTGTTCTTGGCCCAATAGATCAGCACCGTGCCACTACGCCAGCAGTGTGGCAGCGAGTGCGTGTAGTTGAAGCGTCGGATCAAGAGACCACGGCGATCGAGTTCGTCGTTGATTTCGTGATTGGTCTCACGAACTTTCTTTCCCTCGAGCCAGGGGACGGCGGCGGTGAACGCGCCGTCGGGTCCGACTGGATTCAGCGTCGGCAGTCCGTTCTCGCGCGCAATCTGGCGGTCGATCTCACCAAAGCCTGGCGACTGGTGGACGAGGCCGGTACCATCTTCGGTCGTCACGTAGTCCGCCCCAACGACGTAGTTCACGTCCACGCCCTCGGGCATCGCCACGTCGCTGAAGGGCCGCTCGTAGTGCACCCCCAAGAGCGCGCTGCCGAGGAACGTGGCGCTCGACGCGGCGCCTTCACCAAAGACGGACTCGACCAAGTCGTTCGCCACGATCACGCCATCGACAACACCGTAGGTCACTTCAGGATTCACGGCCACGGCGACGTTGGAGAGCAACGTCCAGGGCGTCGTGGTCCACACCGCTAGATGCGTCGCACCGCCAAGCTCAGTTCGCTCGCTGACGTCAGTGAGGCGAAGGCGCACGTAACAACTCTCGTCCGTTTCGTCGGTGTAGACACCGGGTTGTCCCAGTTCGTGTGACGAGAGTCCGGTCTCACAACTCGGACAGTAGGGAATGACTTTGAAGTCTTCGTAGAGAAGACCCTTCTCAAAGAGTTGTTTCAGGTGCCACCACACCGACTCCACGTAGGAAGCGTGGAACGTGTAGTACGCGTGCTCCATGTCGGTCCAGTAGCCAATGCGTTCGGTGAGACGTTCGAACTCACCAATGTAGGTAAGGACCGACTCGCGACAGAGCCGCGTGAACTCTTCGACTCCCACTTGCTCTTCAATCTGCTTCTTGCCCGAAATCCCCAACTGCTTTTCGACCTGCACCTCAACGGGTAGACCGTGGGTATCCCAGCCCGCACGACGCGAAACGTAGCGCCCCTGCATTGTTTGATAACGACAGAAGAGGTCTTTGTAGACGCGCGCCCACACGTGGTGCAGTCCGGGCTTGCCGTTGGCGGTGGGCGGACCTTCGTAGAACACCCAGGGTTCGCCACTTTCGCGCAACTTCATGGATCGTTCAAAGACGTTGTTGGCCTTCCAGCGGGCGAGTTCGGCCTCTTCTATGGCCACAAATTCGAGTTCGGCGCTGACCGGGCGAAACATGGTTCTCCTTTTATGAACTCTCTTATCGTAGTGAACTCGATGAACGCGCCGATCTGACATCTACTGTGGTGAAGTGTCAGATCTCGTTATCAGCGATGAACCCATTACGTCCAGTGGCGCTCTCAGCGTCTTTCACGCCGCCATCGATGAACTGAATCGCCGCTACGGCGGAAGTGACGAAGCGTTGCACTTACAACTCGACGAGTTGATGGCGCCGAGGGGCCTATTTCTCGTCGCACGACTCGACGATCACCCCATTGGCGGCGTCGGTGTTCGTTCCATTGGCGACCCGGTGTTACACCTAGGTGAGATCAAACGCCTTTGGGTGCGCCCCGATCAGCGTCAACACGGCGTCGGCACCAAGCTCATGAGCGAGATCGAAGAACGCGCCAAGAAAAACGACTTTCTCGGTCTCTATTTAGAGACCGGCTACGCGCAGCCCGAAGCGTTGGCTCTCTACGAGAGCACCGGTTGGGCTCGCGTCGAGGAGTTCCCCGAGGGGTCATGGTCATACCCCGGGGCGTACCGATTCGCGAAGGTCCTCTAGGCGAAGCGCTCGTCGAGCCACTCCGGGGTGAGTTCGTCGAGTGACGCCAGCACCAGGTCCGCGAGAGCGAATTCGGGGAGATGCCGATCGCCACTAGTAGGCACGGCAACGACACTCATGTTCCCCGCCTTCGCCGCTAAGACGCCCGCCGCTGAGTCCTCCACCACGAGACACGCTCGGGGCTCGACGTCGAGAGCGGAGGCGGCCGTGAGGAAGACGCCCGGGTGCGGCTTGCCGTAGGGCTCGACGTCGGCCGAGTGGATGGTGACGAATCGGTCCAAGAGCGCAAAGTGCTTCAAACAGCGAACGATGAGTGGCATCGGCGTCGAGCTGGCCAACCCGAGAGGTCCGCGCTCACCCGTGAGATCGAGCGCCCACAAAGCACCGGGCAGTAAACGACCTTCGCTTTCGACGAGATCACCTACGCGAGCGAGAAGTTGGTCGGCGACCTCATCGGGCGACGAACCCGGCCAGGGGTAACGGGCGTGCCAATAGTTGACGACTTCGTTGACGAACATGCCTTTGGTGGATCGGCTGGCCTCTTCGAGCGGTACACCCAACGAGCCAAAGATCTCAACCTCAGCCTTGTGCCACAAGATCTCTGAGTCGAGTAAGAGACCGTCCATATCGAAGAGGGTTGCTCGCAAACTCACCTCGTAACCTTTACACACCTCGAAGTACGGTGTCTCAATGACCGTACGAACGTCGCAACCTGAGGATGTTGCGTCAATCGTCGCACGCGTGCGGCAACGTCTCGCCCGCGACGCGCAGGTGACACCGCTGCTTAATCCCAGTTTTTCAGAGGGCGTTTTTTCACACGCCCTCAGCCAAGTTCTAGACCAAACGTGGGTCGACGTTGAAGATGGTCTAATCGTCGGCCATCTCTACGGCGCGCTGTTAGAGAGTTCCGAGTACGGCAACGGTGCGTGGGTTGGACCTGACGGCATCTCCTTCGATCGTGACGACGTGCTCGTTGCCCTCTACAGCACAGCCGGATCGGCCTGGATCGATCATGGGGCCCTCGAACACTACGCGTGGGTCCTCGACACGAAGGAGGACACGAGGTCCTGGTACGAGTTGGGATTTGCGCGCATGCACCTTCGCGGAGTCCTCGCGCTCGATGGCCCACGCCACCACACCTTGGCGCCGGGCTACAGGATCCGCCGCGGGGGACCGGGCGATTTAGCTCTTGCTCTAGAGCTCGACCGCGTGCTCGACGAGGCTCAGCGTCAGGGTCCGAGTTTCTCGCTCTTCCTCGAACACGCGTCCCGCCCCGAAGAACTACTCGAGTCACTCGAGGACGACGAGGTACATCACTACGTTGTTGAGTACTTGGGCCAAGGCGTCGCGCAGTGTCTGACCTTTCCACTCGAAACTCGGCGAGGTTCGTTCGAAAGGACGCTCCATGTCAGTGCGGTCGCGGTTCGTCGCGAACACGAACATCGAGGCGTCGCCACCGCCCTCATCGACCACGCTCTAAATAACGCGTTAGAGACCGGGTTTAACTACGCCGAGACGAACTGGCGCGTGACGAATCGTCGCGCGGGAGACTTCTGGATTCGCTACGGTTTTTTGCCGACCTACGTACGTCTTCATCGCACGATCGGGTCTGGCTAGTGCAGCGCGGACTCGATAGCGACGACCAGCGCGGGATCTTCCGGCGTGACCATCGGACCAAAGCGCGTCACGCTCCCGTCACGGCCAATGAGGAACTTCTCGAAATTCCATCGAATGTCGCCGGTGTAGCCCTCAGCGTCGGCCACTTTTTCGAGTTCGGCGTAGATGGGGCTCTTGTTCTCCCCGTTGACGTCAATTTTTTCAAACATCGGGAACGTCACGCCGTACGTCGTTGAGCAGAATGTCTGAATCTCATCGGCGCTGCCGGGCTCTTGTTCGCCAAACTGATTACAGGGGAAACCCACCACGGTGAAGCCTTGGGCTGAGTATTTCTTTTGCAACTCTTCGAGCCCTTCGTACTGCGGCGTAAGACCACACTTCGACGCGACGTTCACAATAAGAATGGCCTCGCCTTCGAAGCCGGTGAGCGAACTTTCTTCGCCCGCGAGAGTGTGCACTGGTGTGTCGTAAATAGTCATGTCCGCACCCTAACGCTGAACGAACAAAAAATGCCAGGCGTAGGCTCGACGCGTGTGGGCCTTATCTATTAGCGACAAAGAACTCGAGTTAGTCGAGCGCGACGAACCCGAGCCCGGTCCCTACGACGTCGTCGTGGCCGTTCACGCGGCGGGCATTAACGCCGCCGATCTCTTGCAACGACAGGGCTTTTACCCAGCCCCCGCCGGTTGGCCAGCGGACGTACCGGGCATGGAACTCGCCGGCATCGTGAGCGCGGTCGGCGACCGAGTTGTCGAGCCCCTACTTGGACGAAGAGTGTGCGCGGTCGTAGGCGGTGGCGCGCAAGCCACTCACTGTGCCGTGCCGTCGGAGCACCTGCTGTTTCTTCCCGATGACGTTGAGTGGGATCAAGCCGGGGGCTTTCCCGAAGCGTTTACGACGGCGTACGACGCACTGGCCAGCCAGGGAAATCTCCATTCGGGCGAGCGCGTCTTGATCTCGGGCGCCGCGGGCGGCGTTGGGGTCGCCGCCGTTCAAATCGCTCACGCACTGGGCGCGCACGTCACCGCGGTGACGCGTACGAATGAGTTTCATGCTGCGTTGCGGGAACTCGGCGCCGACGACACGATCACGCTCGACACCGTCGCGACCATCGAACCGGTGGACGTCGTACTCGAACTCGTTGGTGCGGCGCACCTCGAATTGGCGCAGCGCGTATTGAGTCCCTTCGCGCGAGTCATCGTCATTGGTGTGGGCGCGGGAAGTCGCCTCGAACTCGATCTCTTGGGAATGATGAGATCGCGTTCGACGTTCACTGGATCAACGTTGCGCTCCAGGTCGCGCGAAGAGAAGGCCGACGTCGCTCGCCTGATCGGCGACGCGCTGCTACCGCGCTGGACCAAGGGAGAGCTCACGGTGCCGCTCGCGCGCGTCTTTGATCTACGCCATGGTGGCGACGCGTACGACTTTTTCGCGCAACCCGGAAAGTTCGGCAAGGTCGTCCTGCGCATGGACGAGTTCACGTCCCGTTGAGCTCTGGCCCCATTCCTCGTCCCCACCCTTCACGCTGTGACCCCGCGCGCGAGGACTACGAAGCAATACTGATCGCCCACGAGAACGCGGTCTTCAACGGCGAAGCCATCTACAAAGATCCTTCGACGGGCCTGATGGTGTTAACCGTGGCCACACATTTGGCGCGCGGCACGTGTTGTGAGAGTGGCTGTCGCCACTGCCCCTACCTAGAGGAGTGAGCGAAGGGGCGTGTAGGGAAGACCCAAGGCGTCAGCGACGGGTCCGTAGGTGACGGCTCCGTTGACGACGTTGACGCCTTCGGCCAGCGCGTCGTCCGCCACCACCGCATCGCGCCATCCGTGACGCGCGAGTTCTAAGACGTAGGGCAACGTGGCGTTGGAGAGCGACTTCGTTGACGTGGCGGGAACCGCGCCCGGCATGTTCGCGACGCAGTAAAAGATCGAGCCGTTCACTTCGAACGTTGGATTCGTGTGGGTCGTTGGACGCGTTGCTTCAAAGCAGCCCCCTTGGTCGACAGAAATGTCCACCAATACTGAACCAGGGCGCATACGACTGACGAGTTCGTTGCTGACGAGTTTGGGCGCCTTCGCGCCCACCACCAGTACGGCACCAATCACGATGTCCGCCTGGAGACAGGCCTCTTCAATAGCCAACGTCGACGAAGCGATTGTCTCCACCCGCCCGTCAAAGTGGATGTCCACTTGACGTAGTCGCTCGAGATTGCGGTCAAGGATCTTGACGTTCGCGTGCAGTCCCGCGGCCATCGTGGCGGCGGCCAGTCCCGAAACGCCCGCGCCAATGACCACCACGTTCGCTGGTGCCACGCCGGGCACGCCCGCGATAAGCGTCCCGTGTCCCCCACCCGGACGCATGAGGTGGTGTGCGCCCATAAGTGGCGCCATGCGTCCGGCCACTTCACTCATTGGCGTCAGCAAGGGAAGAGAGTTGTCGCGGAGTCGAACAGTCTCGTACGCGATCGCGACATTGTTGGCCGCCACTAATGCTTCAGTGCACTCTCGCGAAGCGGCGAGGTGCAGATAGGTGAAGAGAATCTGATTTTTGCGAGCACCGAGCCGTGGGTACTCCGGAGCGATTGGCTCTTTGACCTTTAATAAAAGTTCGCTGTCGGCCCAAACCTCGACCGCTTCGTCGACGATCGTGGCTCCGTTCGCCACATAGTCAACGTCGGGAATCGAAGAACCAACGCCCGCGCCCTTTTCGATGAGCACACGGTGTCCCGCGACGGCGAGTTCACGTGCACCCGCTGGCGTCAACGCCACGCGGTACTCGTCAGTCTTGATCTCTTTAACTACGCCGATGATCATCGTTGATCACCCTTTCACTCGATACAACGCCGCCACCACGCTACCCAGTCGCCGAAGCTAGAAACCGCAATGGCGACGACACTAAAAATCGAGGTTATGCATCACGTGCTTGAGGCGCGTGTAGTCCTCAAAACCGTAGGCCGAAAGATCCTTGCCGTAGCCGGACTTCTTGAAGCCACCGTGGGGCATCTCGGCGACCAGGGGAATGTGCGTGTTGACCCACACGCAGCCAAAGTCGAGATCTCTCGCAAAGCGCATCGCGCGGCCGTGGTCTCTCGTCCACACCGACGACGCCAGCCCGTAGTCAACGCCGTTGGCCCACTCGAGCGCTTCCTGCTCGTCGGAAAACTGCTGAACGGTGATGACGGGGCCAAAGATCTCGTTTTGAATCATCTCGTCGTCTTGGTGCAGACCCGCGACCACGGTGGGCGCGATGAAATAACCCTCGTCGCCGACCCGCGAGCCACCCGCTACGACCGAAGCGTGTTTGGGCGCACGACCCAAGAAACCCGTCACTCGTTGAAACTGACTGAGATTATTCACCGGGCCAAAGAGCGCGTCGTCGTTGTCGGGCGTCCCGATGACGGTGTTCTTTGCCTGCTCCGCCAGCGCGTCAACGAAGTCTGCGTACACGCCCGCACCCGCCAAGACGCGCGTCGCGGCCGTGCAGTCCTGACCCGCGTTGAAGTAACCGGCGACAGCGATGCCCTCGACGGCCGAGGCGATGTCGACGTCGTCAAAAACTATGACCGGCGCCTTCCCGCCGAGCTCGAGGTGAACGCGTTTGAGGTCCTTGGACGCGGCGCTCGCCACTTCCATCCCCGCGCGAACCGATCCCGTGATCGACACCATCGCCGGGATTGGGTGATCAACCAACGCGCGACCCGTCTCCCGGTCACCGCACACCACGCCAAAGACACCTTCGGGCAGCACTTCGGCCATGAGTTGAGCCATAAAGAGCGACGAGGCGGGCGTTGAGTCGCCGGGCTTTAGAACCATGGTGTTTCCCGCCGCTATCGCGGGCGCCCACTTCCACACCGCCATCATCATGGGATAGTTCCACGGCGTTACCGCACCGCACACGCCCACCGGCTCTCGGCGAACGTAACTGGTCATTCCTTGCATGTACTCCGCCGCGCCACGACCCTCGAGCATGCGAGCCGCGCCGGCGAAGAAACGAATCTGATCGATCATGGGTGGTATCTCTTCACTCATCGTGAGCGAGATGATCTTTCCCGTGTTCTCCGACTCCACCGCCACGAGTTCCTCGGCATTCGCTTCGAAGAGGTCAGCAATCTTCAGTAGCGCCAGGGATCGCCGTGACGGCGTCGTGCGCTTCCACGAGGCGAAGGCCTTCGCCGCGACTTGGAGGGCGTGATCAACATCGGCTTCGCTCGATACGGGCATTTCGGCGAAGGCCTTGCCAGTGACGGGGCTGAGCAGTTCCACGTACTTACCGCTCTTCGGCGCGACGGATTCGCCCCCAATAAAGTTGGCCAAACGACGCATAGACGCTCCTGAAGTCGGGCTATTGAGTAATAGCACCCCCCGCCACTCTGCCAGAGATTGACTGGTTTTCGCAACCAAAAAGTGAGATATACGTCACCGCTAGGTCATTTGACGACTCATTTCGTCGTTCAATGCGCCTATACTGTCATTATCCGCAGTCTCGGAGCCGCAGGGCGTCCGAGCGGGGAGCAACCAATGCCAGGGCCAAAACCACAACGCGAGAGTCAAGCGAACGACGAGCGATCCAACATTGAGCTCATCAACACGGCTCCTGGAGTACTTGACGCGCCGGATCGAAAGATCATCAGTCTCTTGCAACAAGACGGACGAAGAGCGTACGGCGCCATTGCCGAAGAGGTGGGACTCTCCGAAGCGGCCGTTCGCCGTCGCGTCCAGCGACTTCGCGACTCCGGCGTCATGCAGATTGTCGCGATCACCGACCCACTGCAGCTCGGTTATGGCCGCGAGGCGCTTATTGGCATCCGCGTGCACGGCGACGTGCGACTCGTGGCCGACAAGGTTGCGTCCATCGATGAGGCCAACTACGTCGTTATGACCGCGGGCAGCTTCGACATCATCGCCGAAGTCATCGCCGAGGACGACAACGACCTGGTGCACCTCTTGAACGACTCGATTCGATCAATTCCGGGCGTCACCGAGGTTGAGACATTTTTGTATTTGAAATTAGCGAAGCAAACTTATGCATGGGGGACCAAGTGACACTTCACGAAGCCATAACCGACGGCATCGTCGTTACCGACGAGAGACACGCCAGCCACAACTACTCAGAGAGGGCCCGACGCAACCTCTGGTTACAGATGTCGCGCATGGGCGCCTACGACGAACACAATGAAGTGCCCATCATGGTGCGCGGCGAAGGAACCCACGTCTTTGACGCGAACGGCACCCGTTACTTCGACGGACTGTCGGGACTCTTTACGAACTCGCTCGGGCACGGTCGCACCGAGATCGGCGAGGCCGCCGCGCGCCAGATCAGTGAGTTGGCCTTCTTTCCCCTGTGGACGTACGCGCATCCCAAAGCCATCGAGTTAGCGGAACGTCTCGCGAGTCTGACCCCTGGCGATCTCAATCGCGTCTTTTTCACCACTGGTGGCGGAGAGGCGAATGAGAGTGCCTGGAAGTTGGCTCGTCAGTACCACAAGATGCGCGGCGACCTGGATCGCTACAAAGTCATCAGCCGCGACGTGGCCTACCACGGCACCACCCTTGGCGCTTTGACAATCACCTCGCTTGAGGCGTACCGCACGCCCTTTGAACCTCTCGTGCCGGGGGCCGTCAAGGTGCCGGCCGTGAACTTCTACCGCGCCGAGAAACACGGTGACAACTTTGAGGCCTTCGGCCTTTGGCACGCGCGCCAGATCGAAGAGGCGATCCTTCGTGAAGGCCCCGAGACCATCGCCGCGGTGTTTCTCGAGCCCGTACAAAACGCCGGCGGCTGCTTCGTGCCACCCCAGAGTTACTGGAAGGAAGTGCGCGAGATCTGCGACCGCTACGGCGTGTTGCTCGTCTCGGACGAGGTGATCTGCGCCTTTGGTCGCATCGGTTCGTGGTTCGGTGGACTGAAGTACGACTACGTACCCGACATCATCACCTGCGCCAAGGGCATCACCGCGGGGTACGCGCCGCTCGGGGCGATGATCGTCTCGGACCGTGTGGCCGAGCCCTTCCAAGACGAGGACGCCGCGTTCCTGCACGGCTTCACCTGGGCCGGCCACCCCGCGTCGTGCGCGGTTGCGCTGAAGGCCCTCGAGATCATCGAGGACGAAAAAGTCATCGAGAACGTCCAAGCGAACGAGGAGTACTTCCGCCAAGGTCTCGACTCTCTAAAGGACATTCCCATCGTGGGCGACGTTCGCGGCACGGGCTACTTCTGGGGCATCGAACTCGTGAAGGACCAGGGAACCAAAGAGACCTGGGCCGGTGACGACGCCGAACGACTCCTTCGTGGCTACGTCTCTCCCGAGATGTTCCGTCGCGGACTGATCTGTCGATCGGACGACCGCGGTGACCCCGTTGTCCAACTCGCGCCACCGTTGATTTCGACGCGGGACGACATTGACTTCATGGTCGGGGTGCTCCACGAAGTCTTTACCGGAGCGTCCACGCTCAGCATCTAGTGCAGCCTCCGCATTCGCTGTGGTGGTCGACGCTCGATCAACCGGTGACGCCTCGGGCGTCGCTTCACCACCACCTCGACGTCGACGTCGCGATCGTGGGTGGTGGCTTTACCGGACTGTGGACCGCGCGCGAACTCAAGCGACGCGACCCCTCGCTTTCGGTTGCGGTACTCGAAAAGTCAGTCTGTGGCTTTGGCGCGTCGGGACGAAACGGTGGCTGGGCTTCGTCGTTCTACCCCTTAGGTGACGAAGCGGTGATCGCGCGTTACGGACTCGACGAGTACAGCACACTTCGCGACGAACTGCAGCGCGCCGTCACGTCGCTCGGTGAGGCCATTGCCCACGACAACATCGACGCGCACTTCGTGCACGGCGGTACTTTGAACTTTGCGCGCAGTGACATCCAGGCGACCCGTCTTCAAGAGAGTGTGATTGCCGCCCACCATCGCGGCGCAACGACTGAGGATCTCGCGTGGCTCAACGCAAGCGAAGCCGCTCGTCACGGCCTACTCAGCGCCTCGCGCGGCGCGACGTTCTCACCCCACTGCGCTCGACTCCACCCCGCTCGGCTCGTGCGAGGACTGGCGGAGGTGAACGAACGACTCGGCGTACAGATCTTTGAAAACACCGACGTGACCCGTCTCATTGGCGCTAAGGGTCATCGACTCGCTGAGGTCATTACGCCTCGAGCGAGCGTGCACGCACGATTCATCGTTCGAGCGAGCGAAGGCTTCACGTCGACCTTTGCTGGTGAGCGACGCACCGTGGCGCCGATCTACTCGCTCATGATCGCGACCGAACCCCAGAGCCAGAAGTTTTGGGACAACGTGGGCTTCTCCGGCTACGAAACATTCGCCGACGATCGTCATCTGATCATTTACGGTCAACGTACGAACGACGGTCGCATCGCCTTTGGCGGACGCGGCGCGCCGTACCACTTCGGCTCGACCGTGGAAGAGCGCTTTGATCTCAACCCCAAGGTCTTCGACCTGCTCGAATCGACCTTGCGCGAACTCTTCCCCTCCCTAGAGGGCGCGATTACTCATCGATGGGGTGGGCCCCTCGCGATGCCGCGCGACCTCTCGCCGTCGGTCCTCGTTGACTACGCCACCGGCCTCGCTAGCGCTGGTGGCTACACCGGCGACGGCGTCGTGCTCAGTTACGTCGCGGCCAACGCCTTGGCCGACCTCATCAGTGCGCCCGAGATCGAGACTCGTTACACGCGACTTCCCTTCGTGCAAGAGCCGTCGAAACAATGGGAGGTAGAACCTCTTCGCTGGCTCGGCATCAACGTTGGACTGGCCCTGGCGGCCTGGGCCGACCGGGTCGAGGAGAAAAAGTGGAAGGTGAGTCGAGCGAGCCACTGGCTCGATCGACTCTTCAATCAGTTCCCGCCCTAGTGCAAGATGTTGACCGCGCGCGCGGCCACGATGGAGATCGTGACGAGCGAGATAAGCGTCTCGCCGGCGAAGAGCACTTTCGCCTTTGCCGTTAAGGGCATTGCGTCAGCGGGCGCGAAACTCGTACCGTTAGCGAGGGACGTGTAGAGATAGTCGTAGAAGCGCGGATGCCAATCGTCGGGCGCCAAGGTGGGGTTCTCCATCTGGGGAAACTGAATGTCGGGAAGGCGCAGGTCCTCTTCGCCCGCTCGGATGTGCGGGCCACCGCGGTCAAGCTCCCAGAACCACAGTCCAAAGACGATGACGTTCGTTATCCACACCGACACGGCTGAAAAAATTAAGGCTCGCCCTTGTGAGACGTGGGTGTTCAACAGATGGTCCACGAGCAAGCAGACGGAAGTTAGGTTGGCCACCGTCACCACGGCGATCAAACTCATGCAGAGATAGCGAACCCAGGGCGCATCATCGGGCTGACGATGACGTCGCGCCGACAACGGAAAGAGTGGCAGCACCACCAGTACGGGTAGCAGCCATCGCGGACCGACGGCGATACGACTCGACAGTAAGAGATAGAGACCAGCACAGATCAACAGAGCCAACGAGGCCGGCCAGCGAGGTTCCGGACGAACGCTCATGGTGGACTTCACTTAACTGATGTTCGATTGCGACAGCGACGTAAAATTTCGTGGAATCATGATGGACGTGAACTTCGCCGCACTCAAAAGTCGCTCGAGCGCTTTAGCCGAAATCGGCGTCACGTCATTGGCACTGGGCGTCGCAATCTTGAGGGGTGCGTTGTACGACAACACCGTGACGCTGAGTGTCGTGGTGGACTTTTTCGACGTCACTTTGATGGTGCTCTGGGTAACTTCACCTTGGCTACCAACGGTGATCGTCCAATGAATCGAACCAAGAGGCGAGGTTGATTTTGTCAATCCGAGCAGACTCTGTAGCGCCACGTTGTCGCGATAGAAGCTGTACGTCGTCGAGTAACCACTTGTGGTGACGTTCTTCGTAAATCCGGTGAGTAGATTGACGTCGGGCTTGGTCAACTCCAACGCCACGCCAAAGAGGGCCGGCGCCTTATAGGCAATCGCCAGCCAGGGCCCACTCGACACGTCGGCGGAACGGGCGTAGAGATGCTTATTGAGTAGTCGCAGTTCAATGGCGGCGGTGGAGATGACGAGGGGGAATCGTACGACGGCGTCGACCCGGTTGTTATCAAAGTTGACCGCGACGTTGGCACTGAGGCCCAACGATGATCCCGTTGCGACGGTGATTAGCAGATTCGCAGTCTTTGGAGGGTAGCCGTTCAAAGCGAGTGGGTCTTTGGCCAGTGAACTCGGATTTGAGTCAGTTGCCGCAATCACGACGCCGGTCACGGTGAGCGCCAGGGCGACGACGGCCAGCACGAGTGCCTTGAAGTGCTGCTTTACCGCCACCCGTCTACCCTACTGTTTCGGCCCTGCGCGACGATCGGCGCTACGACGAAGGTTCGTTAAGAAGTTCGACGAGTAACTCGTGCGATATGTTTCGCCCACTCGCGATGAAACCAACGCGCGACGTAGCGTCATCGATGTAATTCGCCGCGATTGCCGCGTAGGAGGCAGCCGCCGAACCTTCCATGATGAGTCCATTGACTTCAGCGATTTCACGCACGGCGTGTCGAATTTCGGCTTCAGGTACGAGAACGAGATCGATGCCACTCTTGGCGATCAGTTCGTTGGTAATGGCGCCCTCGTCGCCACCGCCCGCCAGACCGTCGGCGATCGTGTCGTGATGCACGACCTCGCTCATCGCCGCACCCCGCAACACGTGGTACAGCGCCGCGCTCTCTTCGGGCTGCGCTCCCGTTACCCGAATCTCGGAACGACCGTGTACGTCACGTGAGAGCAGCGTTCCCGAGATAAGACCGCCGCCGCCAACGGACACGACCACGTGTTCAATCTCTGGCGCTTGGCGCAACATCTCGTCAAAAGCCGTCGACTGACCCGCGATCACGTCACTGTCGTTAAAGGGCGAGACGTAACGAATGGAACGATCCACGGCCAAAGTCATCGCAAACTCCTGGGCTTCGTCAAAGGAGTTGCCGTGTTGGATGAGTTCGATATCGTAGGTCGCGAGCTTCTTCACTTTGGCTTCGGACGCGTTGACGGGAACGACGACCGTTGCTCGAACGCCCAAGAGTGACGATGCGTGAGCGATGCCCAGACCGTGATTTCCCGCCGACGCCGTAATTACCGCACCGCTCGGATCACTACGGTGCGCCGCGTCAATGGCCGCCAGCGCGCCTCTAATTTTGAACGATCCCGTGACTTGAAGTGACTCAAGCTTCGCGTACACTCGTCGGCCACGAACGAAAAGCACGATTGTCGGCGTGGGGTCTAAATGATCCGCCACCACAGCACGAGCTCGCTCTAGTTGCTCCGACGTGGGGGGCAATACGTGACTACTCATCTCGTTCAGCCTACTTCGCACGGTTTTTAATCTTTCCGTACTCTCAAGTAAGGTCAGCGAGTGCATACGATTCTTAGCGTTGTCGTCGTGACGTCGCTCGCCTTCGTTGGCACCATGGTGGACAACTACTTCGCCTTCGCGGCGCAACTCGTCGCCACCGAACGCGCACGTTTTCGTCGCGTTAGTTGGGCCCAAGCACTCGGCGTGGCGACCATTGTTGTCATCGCGAGCGGTGTCGGTTCACTTCTCTCGACCATTCCACTTCGGTGGTTAGGACTTCTTTCGATCGCACCTTTCGCCTTCGCGGTGCACGCGTGGCGCCACCGAACCACGCCCCGCGGACAGTTTCGACGAGGTGGCATCACTACTTTCATGATTACCTTGGCGCTGGGCGGTGACAATCTCGCGGTCTGGATTCCACTTTTCCGAGCCAACGGCTTCGTACACGCCTTTGTGAGCGCGGCCACGATTGCACTGTGGGAGGTACTCTTTCTCTTCAGCGCGCAGCGACTCGCGAGTCACCCTCGCGTCGTCAAGTGGGGCGCGGATCACGCCCCCTCGTTCATGCCATTTGTGTACGTTGCTCTAGGCTTTTTGATCTTGATTGAGTGCCGCACGTTCTAGTTACGTCTCGCAAATCACCGACGTTGCGAACGGTAGCGTGGTAGCCATGGCACAAAGCAGTGCGCAGCAGACTTTGCGCCGTCTCACCGTTATCGTCGCGATTCAGTGGATGGGCGCGACCCTGGGGCTCCCCCTCCTCCCCCTCTTCTTAGAACACCGAGACGGCACACCCCGGATCATCGGTCTCATCATGGCGACCTTCTTCGTCGCCGGGGTGGCGACGCAGTTCGCCTTCGGTCACCTCACGGATCGATTCGGCCGACGCCGTCTGCTCGTACTTGGTCTCGTTATCTACGGCGTTGCGAGCATGACCTATCTCCTACCCGTGTCGGCGCCCTGGTTAGCGCTGACGCGCGCCTTTCAAGGAGCGAGTGCCGGCGCCATCGAAGTCGCGTCCCTCTCCGCCGTGTCCTCGCTCTTTCCCGAAGCCCAGCGAGGCCGCGCGGTCTCACAGATATTTGCGGCCCAACTCTTTGGCCTCGCCGTTGGTCCCGTCGTGGGCGTCGTGGCTTCAGTGAACGACCTCGGTTGGGCCTTTTTCACCACGGGTCTCGTGAGTCTGATCGCCGCTTTCGTCGCGACGCGGACCAATCTCGGTGACGTTGCCTACGATCCCTCGCCACTACCAAAGATGCAGTGGAACAGGCAGCTCATTGGCGCTCTGTTCGCGGCAAGCGCCTCGGGGCTCGCCGTGGGCGTCTACGAAGCGACCTGGAGTCTATTGTTGCACGCGCATCACGCGAGTATCTTGCAGATTCGCCTGAGTTGGACATTCTTCAGTGTGCCGTGGGTCGTGCTGTCGCGCTTCGGTGGCCGCCTCGCCGACCGCGCGAATCGCCGATTCATTGCGCTGGCGGGACTCTTAAGCGGTGCGTTCTTCCTGGCGCTCTATCCCCACATCCACAACAACAACCTCATCCTCGTCCTCGGGTCCTTTGAGTCGATCGGCGCGGCGCTTTCCGTGCCCGCAGTCTCCTCGCTCATGAGTCAAGGCGCGGCCAATCGCGAACTTGGACGGCGCCAGGGGCTGTTCACCATGTCCAACACGGCCGCGCTCGCCTTGGCCGCGGGTACGTCGGGGTTTCTCTTTAGCATCAACACGGCGCTGCCCTTTACCGTCATCGCCGTCGTGTCAGCCTGTCTGGCACTTTCGACGCTCTTCTGGTGGCGACACGTGACGGGAAAAATTGCGCAGTAAAGTGCCCCGAGACGACAAAAGAGCGGCGCACGCGCGCCGCTCTTTTGTCGAATGTCTAAACGTCGAACTACGACTTCCAGATTTGGTCCCAACGTGCTGATCCCGCGTCGGGGCTGAGGCAACGAGTCGTACCGTCGCCGGCAGTTCCCGAAACCCAGTTCTGAACGTTCTTACGGGCGGCCCAGGCCGTGACGGTCGTGTCGAGGAAGAGGTACGGAATGTCCTTGGAGAAGGCCTTGTTGACGTTCGACCACGCCGTCGTCTGCGTTGCCGAACCCGGCTTCGCGGCGAGAGCGGCCAACATGTGGCCCTCGATCGTCGGATCGGCCTGGTGGGCAAAGTTCACCGCACCGGCAATGTACGTACCCGCGGGCAGTGCACCCATGCCGAGTCCACCAACGGCGGGCGACGCCGTCGCGTTCAGTGAAATGAACCACACGTAGTTCTCCGACGGGTCGACGCCACCGAACTGATTCCACGTCGCACAGTCGTACTCGCCGTAGATCACGTTGTTGATCAACGTGCTCTGGACGAGTGGGCGGTTCGTCACCGTAATGCCGACCTTCGCGAGCTCCGACTGGAAGAACGAAAACGCTCGCACCGCCGACGCGTTACCCGCCACCGAGTCGATGACGAAACCCACTGAGGACACGTTGTTGGCTGACTTGTACGCCGCCACCAAGGCTTTGGCCGCCGTGGGGTTGTAGGCCGGGTACCCGGGGTTCTTGTAGAACCGTGAGGTCTTACGGTAGATACCGTCCGCGACCGCACCGATACTGCCGTCCACGAGCTTGAAGTAGGTGTTGCGGTTGATCGCCATAGCGCAGGCTTTGCGAATCGATACGTCGTTGATCACGGGCTTCAACGAGGTATCCCACTTCAACGTCGAAGGGTTGACCGCGCCAAGCGTGCCCTCGAAGTCGGCGAACTGCACCGCAGCGGGCGGCGCTTGGCCCTTCAAGATGTACGACAACGCTCCCGGTACGGCGGGGGCAAACTCACCGGCCCAAGCGAAGTACTGGTTCATCGTTGCCGTAGTGTTCATAATCAAACAGTTCACCGCGGGGTCCAGAGGGTCGTGTTCATCGGTGCGGTACGTGATGCCCGGCATTTTCTTGAGTTCCGAGATCTGCAAACCCTGTTGTTGCAGCATCATGTCAATCGAACCGCTCTGGAGCGCTTGATTACGGCCCGCGTCGTCGGCGATGGGCTTGAAGTTGATGCCACTCAAGTACGGCAGCTGTCGACCGGCCGCGTCAGTGCGCCAGTAGTTCTTGTTCTTGGTGAACTGTGACTCAACGCCAACTTGCCAACTCTTCAGGACGAACGGACCCGTACCGATGGGCTTACCGGTATAGGTCGGGACGAACGATGACGGGTGCGCCATGTAACTGATCTGCGACTCCGAGAGTGAGACCGGGAACGACGAGAACGGGATCACCATGTTGTAGTTCACGGTGTAAGCGTCAACTTGGGTCACCGAGGAGATGAGTGGTTGAATGGCGAGTCCGACCGTTGGGTCGGCCTTGGCCGCCGCGTAGTTCGCCACGCAAATCGCCGCGTTGAACGCGTCGCCGTTCGTGAAGTTGACGCCCTGGCGCAACTTGATCGTCCACACGGTGTAGTTAGCGTTGTGACTCGCCGAAAGGGCGAGCATTGGCAACGGCGTCTTACCGTTGAGCGACATGACGAAGAGCGGGTCGTAGAGCGCGTTCGCCACACAGAAACCCGAGGCGTCCAATTTGCCCTGGGATCCATTGAAAATGTGATAGTTGGGAACGTCAGAAATTGTTCCAACCGTAAGAGTGCCCCCACGACGCGGTTTACCCTTGTTGACACCCACGGTCGCGCCCGCCACGCTGGCAAGCAAACCGTCGACGACGGTACCGGCCATTGCGACCCCACCAATGGTGGCTGCCGAGTGAGTAAGGAACGAACGACGATCGAACGTTGATGACATCTTGTTCCTGCTTTCCCCAGAGAAGACGCCTTGTGCGGTTTCTCTACTGCGCGAAACTTAGCAAGAAGTTGCCTACTGGCCAGTACACCCGGAGAAAGTAATAAAGGGAGGAATTACTTCAGGATCCAGGCGGAGGGAGGGGCCGCCTGGATCCTGAAAAAGTGGGCAATTTAAACGACTTTTGCGTCGTTCGGGCTTGCCGAACCCGTTAACAACAATGGTCCGTTGGTCGTGAGCATTGCAAAGAAGTTCGCTCGAAGTTGGGACATTTGAACCAGGGAGTGATTCACGAGCCTTCTCCTTTCACCTCTCACTTCGCCAACCTGACGATTTGAAGCATGCCTCGTCAGTCTGTGGGGACCATTGGAGCGGGGTAAGAAGCCCCTAAATCTGGGAAATGTTAACTGGGCGAGAATTCGCTTTCGTTTCCCCCGCACTCGCTTTTAGTTTCGGGCATACTGGGCGCGTACGACTAGCACCTTTGGGTTGTACAGGGGACATAACTATCAGGGAGGACCACAAACGTGGCATCAACTATCGATTCGCATGACGGATCTCCGGGCGACCCGGCGTTCCACATCGAACAGCGCGGTATCGACTTCGTTCCAGAGACGGAACGCTGGGCGACGCCCAAGAACATAGGCGCGCTGTGGGCCGGCTCGGCCATCAACGTCGAGTACTTCATCTACGGCGCCCTATTAATGGGCTTTGGTTTTAGCTTCTGGACCGCCGTGAGCATCATCGTTCTCGGCAATCTCTCCTTTTTATTGTTGGGTCTTGCGTCATTGCAAGGTCCTGAGACGGGAACGACCGCCTTCACAATCTCTCGAGCACCCTTTGGCACCAATGGATCGCGCCTAGTCAGTTTCTTTAACTGGGTAACGCAACTGGGATTTGAGACCGAAGGCCTCATCCTCATCGTCGGCGCAGCCATCGTGTTATTCCAGATGGCGGGTGTCAGTGTCGGGACGCCCACGAAGGTGATCTTCATCATCATCGCGGCCACGATTCAAGCAGTCATGCCCTACTTTGGCCACGCGACCATGGTGAAGGTGCTGCGGGCCCTGATTATTCCCTTTGGCGCCATCTTCGTCTTGTTCGCCATCTACGACCTTAAGCACGGATCGGCCAGCTTCAAGGGCTTTGGCGGCGGTTGGGAGCTCTACACCGCGGGCCTCGCCTTCACGATCGCGCTTTCGGGTCTCGGTTGGACCGAGTGTGGCAACGATTACACGCGCTACCTGCCCCGTAACGCTTCCAAGGGTTCCATCGTGGGATGGATATTCGTCAGTACCGCGATCCCCGAAATCATCATGATGATCCTTGGCGCGGCGACCTATACGTTCCTCTCATCGAAAGCTCAATCGGCGGCGTGGAACGGAGCCAACCCCTTTGAGGCGCTGCACGGGCAGCACTACATACCGAGCTTCGTGATCGTGCTGTTCTTGTTGTTCGCCATTGTCCAACTCTTTGGTATTAACTCACTCGACCTGTACTCCTCGGGCGTGTCACTCCAGGCCATGGGACTACGCCTTAAGCGCTATCAGGCCGTCGTGTTGGACTCGATCATCGCCTGTGGGCTAACAATCTGGGCCGAGTTTCAGTCCACGTTCTCTCTCTACATGAAGGAGTTCGTGGGGGTCATCATTGTGTGGATCGCTCCATGGTTCGCGATTCTGTTGGTCGACTGGTTGATGCGCCGCTACCGCTACAGCGCCGCAGAACTCCAGCGCCGAGACAGCGGTGGCCTCTACTACGTCGGTAAGAGCGGCATCAATTGGAGCGCCATCGTGGCCTTCTTCGCGGGCCTGGTCACTGCGACGCTCTGCTACTCGAAAGCTCCGCCACCCATTAACTTCCCCTTCCACTTTATGACGCCGGTGTCCAATCACTACGGCGGCGCCTGTGCGGGCAGCTTGGTGCACGGCGTGTGCACGGCCGGCTGGTACGGCGGTGCCGACTTCTCGGTGCCCGTGGGCATCATCGTGGGAGGCGTTCTGTACTTCGTGCTGGAGAAGTTGACGGGCAACGTCGCGAAACAAGTAGCCCGTCAGAAAGAACTCGAAACCACGAGCTAAGAAGTCCCCTCGCGCCCGCTAGTTCTTGGCGGGCGCGAGGGGCGTTAGCCGTTCCAGTCCTCGACGAGTCCGCCCGAACCGTCAGGGCGAAAGACAGGAATGGCGCCCAGCGCTCGTACCATCGTCGCGTCCTCACCCAGCGCTCGGCGCCACAAAGAAGCTTCGGTCACGATGGTGCCGATGGCCACGATGTTCGCACCTACGCCACGCAGTAATCGGAGCGACGCGCCGGTCGAGGCACCAGTCGAAATCACGTCATCGACGATCGCCACGCGTTTACCCTCGACGTCACCAAGACGGGCCCGATCAAAAAGCAGACGCTGATCGGCGTCAGTCGTAATCGAGCGCACTGGTTCGCTGAACGCGTCGGCCAAGTGAATCTTGGGCGTTTTATGAAGGGTGACGTACTGATCGAGCCCCAGGTGACGCGTTACTTCCACGGCGAGCGGTATGCCCATCGTCGCCACGGTCGCCACGACGTCCACGTCGTAGGGGGCGAGCACGTCGGCGAGTTCTTCGCCCGCCTTGGCCATAAAGGCAATCCCCATATCGACGGTTATGAGGAGCGCGAGGGCCAGATTGTCGTTCAACGACACGACCGGTAGATCGACACGCTGGGATCCGATCTCAACGGAATACGTTCCTCTAGTCATGGTGCGGAGCATACTTATTCCATGCAGAAGCCCAGCGCACCACTCGAGCGATTACTGGCGACGACGATGCTCGCCGCCGCCTACGACGAGGCCGTCCTCGGTTTCAACGAAGGCGGCATCCCGATCGGCGCGGCTCTTTTCCTGCGAGACGGCACGCTGCTCGGCTCAGGCCACAATCGACGAGTTCAAGAGCACGACGCGTCGGTGCACGCCGAGACCGACGCCTTTCGAAAAGCCGGGCGCCGGCGCGATTACCCCAAGTGCGTCATGGTCACGACTCTTTCGCCTTGTTGGTACTGCTCGGGTCTCGTGCGCCAGTTCAGTATCGGCGCCGTCGTGATTGGTGAAACCACGAACTTCTACGGCGGCCACGATTGGCTCGAGGAACTGGGCGTTGAGATCGTCTTGTTGGACGATCCGGCCTGCACCTCACTACTCGGCACGTTCATTAGCGAGCACCCCGAGCTCTGGCACGAGGACATTGGGCTCTAGGAGTTAGCGAGCGGGCGGTCCAAAGAGTCGGTCGCCCGCATCACCGAGGCCGGGCGTGATGTAGCCCACGTCGTTCAGCTCCGCGTCGAGAGCGGCGGCGACGATCGTGACGTCGGGGTGGCGAGAGAGGACAAAATCAACGCCAGGTTGGGCCGCGATAAGACAGAGCACCGTAATCTCGCCGGCTCCCCTCTCGCGCAACATCGCAATAACGCAGTCGAGCGAACCACCTGTTGCGAGCATGGGGTCACAGAGCACGACGTGCACACCCTCCAATGTCTCGGGTAGTCCATCGAGATAGACGTCGGGCCTGAGGGTCACTTCGTTACGACGCAGTCCCACGAGACAGACGCGGTGGTGCGGCAGTACTTCTTGCACGGCCGGGCTCATACCGAGGCCGGCTCTCAGAATCGGGACGATCAGATACTCCGTGTCGATGCGCAGTGCGGGTGCACCCTTCACGACGGGCGTGTCGACGGTCGTCGTGGTGGCGGGCGCGTCTCGAAAGGCTTCGTAAGTCACGAACCGAGAGATCTCCCCCGCCAAGCGCAAGAAATCGGCGTTCGAGGTCTGCCTATCTCGAAGTTGGCGGACCTTATCGGCCACGACCGGATGTTGAACAACCAGCAGCGATTCCACGAGGTCACACTACGTCGTAACTTCCCGTGACGTCGGATGAAGAGTTCTTCGCTTGTGGCCGAGCGTCACAAGCCGGTCAGTAGAATCGACTGGTGTCTTCTTCCCTTTCTGAGCGCGTTCAAAGGGCTCGAGAAGGGGATGCCAATCCACTAGGGGGCGTCACCTCGACGTACCCGGGTCCGCGCGCCCAGATTTCTAAGGACCGGAATCTTCCCTGGTGGCGACGAATTCTGCCGGTCATCAAGTCCCATCGAATCACCTTTATCGTCGCGATTGGCCTCTCGTTCGTCAGTCTCATCTTTCAAGTGCTCGTGCCCAACATGTTGAGTGGGGACATTGACTTCACGTTGATTAAACATCAACATTCTCTTCACGGTGACGTCATCGCGATCGTGTTCGTCGGACTACTAGCGGGCGTGACGGGCATCATCTCGCGTCGGTACGTGTACTACACCGCCTACAACGTCGAAGCCGACCTCCGATCACTCATCTACGAACACATGACGTGGCTCTCCTTCAGCTTCTACGACCGTGTGCAGTCGGGTCAGCTCATCAGTCGAGCGAATAGCGACATTCGCAGCGTGCAGATGTACGCCACGTTCGCGCCTCTCATCATCGTGCAGTGTTTTATCGGCGTCATCGCCTTCGGCTTTATGCTCCACATCAGCTGGGTTCTCGCGCTCATTGCCATGACCGTCATGCCGATCCTGTACTTCGTTGGAATCAAGATGCGACGTGTAATGTTTCCGATCTCGTGGATCACACAGGCCCGCCTCGCGGACGTCGCCATGATCGTCGATGAAAATGTCAACGGCGTTCGCGTCGTAAAGTCTTTCGCCCAAGAAGAAGCCGAGATCGATCGACTCGCGGACGCCGCCGAGCGGGTGGCCTGGGCCTACATCAAGGACGCCAACATTCGGGCCGTGTGGTCGCCGTGGGTTCAGAACCTTCCTCAGCTCGGTCTCGCGCTGGTGCTGCTCTTCGGCGGCTACATGGTCCTCCACGGTCAACTGGCAATTGGCAATATCCTCGCCTTCAACGCCTACCTCTTAATGCTCCAGGCGCCCTTCATGATGCTCGGACAGTTAGTAATGATGGGCCAACGAGCCAAAGCCAGCGCCGAGCGTATCTTCGAGATTCTGGACGAGCGGCCCGACATCGTCGAGCGGCCCGGCGCCTACGACCTCGACCAGGTCGCTGGCACTATTGACTTCAATCACGTCACGTTCACCTACGCCAACGGCGCGGAGATTCTCCACGACTTCGACGCCCACATCACCCCTGGTGAGACCGTCGCGATTGTGGGACGCACTGGTTCGGGAAAGTCCACCGTAGCCCGGTTGATGACGCGCTTTTACGACGTCACCGAGGGTTCGATCACGATCGACCACCACGATCTTCGCGACGTGACCCTGTACTCACTAAGGGAACAGGTTGGCGTCGTGCTCGACGAGCCGTTCCTCTTTTCAGTCTCGATTCGCGAGAATATCGCCTACGGTCGGCCCGACGCGACGCTCGACGAGATCCAGGCCGCCGCGCTGGCGGCGAATGCCGATGAGTTCATTGTGCGCCTGCCCGAGGGCTACGACACGATCGTCGGAGAACGTGGCTACACGCTGTCGGGAGGACAGCGCCAGCGCATCGCCATCGCGCGTACGTTGCTCCTCAATCCACCGATTCTCATTCTCGACGACGCCACGAGCGCCATCGACGTGCACGTCGAGTCGGGAATCTACGAGGCGTTACGAGGACTTCTCTCGCAGCGCACCACCATCGTCATCGCACACCGCATCTCAACGATCGCCCTCGCCAGCCGCGTCCTACTTCTTGACGAGGGTCGCGTCGTCGCGAGTGGCACCCACGAAGAACTGCTCGCTAACGTTCCCTTGTACTCACAGGTCCTCGCGCAAGCGACCACTACGGGCGAGGTCGACTAATGGGTTGGGGCGGAGGTTGGGGCGGCGGCGGCGGCGGCGGCGGTCAGGTCTTCGCAAGTAGTGGCAACACTGGTCTTCCTTTTGGCGGTATTCCGAGTGAGTTGATGGATGAAGCCACCAAATTGCTAGCCACCGAACCAGAGCACGCTCCTTCGCGCATCCACTTCACGCAGCGCCCCAGTGCCAAGGAACGCCAGCGACTCACGTTGCCCAAACTCATCGCCGTGTATCCGAAGTGGGTCGTCAGTGGGTCACTCCTCGTCATCATTATCAGCCTCACCCTCCAAGCAGGGCCCTTGCTTACCGAGTTGGCCATCAGATACGGGATGGAGCACGGTCACCATTCGATCACGGTCATTGGCGTCTGTGCGATCTTGTACCTCGTGCTCGGACTCGTGAGCGTCTACTTTCAACGTAAACAAGTCGAAGTGACGGGCAAACTCTCGTCACGAGTGATGCACGACCTTCGTATCCGCGTCTTCACCCACTTTCAACGACTAAGCCTCGATTTCTTCACGGACGAAAAGGCCGGCGTCCTTATGAGCCGCATGACGAGCGACGTTGAGAATCTCCAACAGCTCCTCCAAGACGGCATCAGTCAGTTCGCCTTGCAGGGGCTCACCATGGTCGTCATCACGGTCGTGCTCTTCTTCTTCAGCCCGATTCTCGCGGCGTGGACGGTGCTGCTCATCGTGCCGCTACTCTTCGTCTTTTCGATATGGTTCCACCACGCCTCTGAAAAGGGCTACCTCCTCAGTCGTGACCGCATCGCCCTCGTGTTGGCCGATCTCTCGGAGTCGCTCTACGGCATTCGCGTCGTCACCGCCAATAATCGCCAGAAGCGCAACATCCGTAACCACCGCCACGTCGTGGGCGCCTACCGCGACGCCAACCTCTACACCGGTCGAGTGAACGCAATCTATGGACCGTCAACCCTGATGATCGGCATTTTGGGACAAGGCCTGCTGCTCGGTATTGGCGGCCGCATGGTGCTCGATCACCAACTCAACCCCGCGATTCTCATTGCTTTCTTCTTGTACCTCAACCGCTTCTTTGCTCCGATTCAGCTCTTAGTGCAGCAGTACAACAGTCTTCAACAAGGTCGCTCGTCGATTATTCGTCTGCGTGAACTGTTGCAGATTCCTCCTTCCGTCGACGAGGTTGAAAACGCCGTCGATCTGCCCACGATCGAAGGTCGCATCACCTTCGAGAACGTGAGCTTTGGCTACAACCCAGGCACGATCGTCCTACACGACGTGAACTTAGAGATCGCGCCCGGTGAATCGGTCGCGTTCGTTGGACCCACCGGGGCAGGTAAGTCCACGATGGCCAAACTCGCCAATCGGTTCTACGACCCCACGTCCGGTCGCGTACTGCTTGACGGGATCGACATTCGCACCGTGACGCTCCACTCGCTACGCTCGCAACTCGGCGTCGTGCCCCAAGAAGCCTTCCTCTTTGCCGGATCCATTCGCACGAACTTGAGCTTTGGGCGCACCGACGTGAGCAACGACGACATCGAGACCGCCGTCGACGTGGTGGGGCTGCGCGAACTGGTCGACCGCTTGCCCGATGGCCTCGACACACCCGTGCACGAACGGGGCCAAACGCTCAGCGCCGGTGAACGTCAACAGCTGGCCCTCGCGCGAGCCTTTTTGGCGCGACCGCGCGTGCTGATCCTCGACGAGGCAACCTCGTCGCTCGACCTACGCAGCGAAACGGTTATCGAGCACGCGCTCGACACACTCCTCGAAGGACGTTCGGCGATACTCATCGCGCACCGTCTCACGACGGCTCAACGAGCGGATCGTATCGTCGTCATTGACGACGGCGGCATTGTCGAGATGGGCACGCCCCAAGAACTCCTCGCTCTCGGTGGCGCGTACGCCATCATGTACGACGCGTGGCTCGCTTCGGGTGGTCGTGACGCCACGCGCGCGGAGTCTTAGAACATATCTTTGACGGTCTCGATGAGCGAGGCCGCACTCTGGTCGCCTTGAGGAATCGGGTGAACCTGAAGATGCGTCACGCCGGCCGCTTGAAAGGCCGCAATGCGCTCTTTGACGTAGCCCGCTGGACCACAAAGGGTCGTGAGTTCTAAGAACTCGTCGGGCACCGCGGCCTCGGCCTCCTTCTTCTTTCCCGCGAGGTACAAGTCTTGAATAATCTCGGCTTCTCCTTCGAAGCCGTAGCGAACGGCCAACTCGTTGTAGAAGTTTTTGCCCTTGGCGCCCATACCACCGACGTACAGCGCGACCATGGGGCGTTGCAGTTCGCGCAGTGCGACGATGTCGGCACCCTCGCCAATGGCGAGCAGTCCCCCGGCGCTGATCATCAACTGACCGAGACTGGCGTCACGCTTCGCGTTGCCGGCCGCGAGAGCGTTGCCCCAGACATCGTTCGCGCGCTCGGGAATGAAGAGAATTGGCAACCAGCCGTTGGCGATCTCCGCGGTCAGCGCGACGTTCCTTTCCCCGAGCGAAGCAATCCAGATCGGAATCTCACCGCGGACGGGGTGGGCAATGATCTTGAGCGGCTTGCCGAGTCCCGTGCCCTCCTCCGCGGGCAGTGGCAGCGTGAAGTTCTTACCCTGGTGGACGAGGGGCGCTTCGCGCTTCCACACGTCACGACAGATCTCGACAATCTCGCGCGTTCGACCCAAAGGATTGGTGTAGGGCACCCCGTGAAAGCCCTCGATGACCTGGGGGCCCGAGGCGCCGAGGCCCAAGTGAAATCGACCCTCGGAGAGTGCGTCGATCCCGGCCGAGGTCATCGCGATCAAGGTCGGCGTGCGGGTATAGATCGGCAGGATCGCCGCGCCAATCTCCACTCGTTCCGTCAAGGCCGCGAGGTAGCCCATGAGCGAAGGACTGTCGAAGCCGTACGCTTCGGCGACCCACACGAGGTCGAGTCCGGCCTTTTCCATGTCGACGACCTCTCGCGCCGCCTTCTTAAAGCCCCCCGAGTAGCCCATCATCGTCGTAATCTTCATCGCTGACCTTTCATGCGTCCTGCGTGTCAGAATATCTGACCGCGTAGGGGGAGAAAGCCAGTGCACCTGGCCCCACGCGCGCGCGCTTCTCCCCTAACGTGGGTGTGAAAGCAACGGCGCTTTCATCGATGCCAAAGGCTGGTGACCGTGGTCACGCGTGCTCACGAAGTACACCCCGAAGAGTTCAATCCCTGGCTCCACGTCGTCTCCTTGATCGAACAGGCCGGCCATCTCTTGGGACTCGACGAAGGAATGATTCGCCGGATCGTTACCCCAGAGCGTATTCTCGAAGTCGCGGTACCGGTTCGACGAGATTCGGGCGATATCGACATGTTTACCGGATGGCGTATTCAACACAACACGTCGCGCGGCCCGGGCAAGGGTGGTATTCGCTTTCACCCGAGCGTCAACGTTGACGAGATCGCCGCACTCAGTGCCGACATGTCGATTAAGTGCGCGGTGGTGAATATTCCCTACGGCGGCGCCAAGGGTGGCGTCAAGGTTGATCCCACTTTGTTGTCGCGCGGCGAACTCGAACGACTCACCCGCCGTTACGCCTTTTCCATCGCGCCAATGATTGGACCCGACCGCGACATTCCCGCTCCCGACATCAACACTGATCCCCAGGTGATGAGTTGGATTATGGACACCGTGTCGATGTTGAGCGGCCACAACGTGCCCGGCGTCGTCACCGGCAAACCCTTAGCCATCGGCGGTTCACTCGGCCACGCGGGCGCGACGTCCTTTGGCGTGACGATCTGTACGATCGCGTTGTTAAAACAGCTGAACCGCAGCCCCGAGGGCGAGCGCGTCGTCATCCAGGGTTACGGAAAAGTCGGCGCGCCCCTGATCAAATTGCTGAGCCAACGCGGCATGAAAGTCGTCGGGCTCGCCGACATTCACGGCGCGATCCACGTGCCCGACGGCATTGACCATCTGAAGATGGCCGCGCACTTCGATGAAGCGAAAACGATCATGGGCTACCCGGGCGCCGACGAGGTACACGCCGAGGAGCTCTTTGCGATTCCGAGCGACATCGCCATTCCGGCCGCTCTGGGCGGGGCCATTAACGAGCGCGTCGCCGAGTCCATGGCGGCGTCGATGATGGTCGAAGCCGCCAACGGGCCAACGACGGGCGAAGCGGCGGCGGTGCTGACCAGCCGCAATATCCCCGTCGTGCCTGACGTGCTCGCGAACGCGGGTGGGGTCGTGGCGTCGTACTTCGAGTGGGCCCAAGACCTTCAGGGCTTCATGTGGGAACTCGAACTTTTCCAGCAACGTCTCGAAAAGACCATGCACGAAGCCTTCGACTCGATCTGGGTACGTCACGAGCAACTGGACGTTCCTCTTCGAGACACCGCCCTCGTCGTCGGCGTTGAGCGAATCGCTGAAGCGACCGAGTTGCGCGGACTCTTCCCTTAAGGTTCGAACGCTCTTGGCGACTCGCTAGGCGTCCAAACTCTTTTGGAACCGCTCGACTCTGTTACGAACGCCAAAGTAGTAGTAGCACGCTGAAAAAAGGCCGAGCGGCGAGAATATAAGCCCGATCGCAAGGACAACAATCCATGCCGTCTTGGAAGAATCGGCCTGGTAGAACGCCACTTTGGACTTCTCCGACACGTCGACGATTGCCCTGATTGGCAAGACGCACAAAGCCACCGATAACAGCACCCAGGCACCCGCGAAGCCTGCCGATGAGCTAACGACCAGTGCGACCATGACTCAGCGTACCGTTGGTCAATCAGGCTCTGGGGATCTAGTTGAGGACCTTGGGCTCTCGAACCACGATGGTCTGGGCGAACTTGTCGTGCAACGATTGATTCTTCTTGTCCCACGCCACCCAGAGCAGATCCAAGTAGTGAGGAACGGCCAGTGAAAAGAAGATCAAACTTTGCTTGCCATTTTCAACTGACTGTTGGCTGGTTGGGTGTTGAATTATGTGAAAGTGATACACGCTTCCAATGACGAGCAGCGCGCAGTAGCCCAGTGCACGACGAAAGGCCCGACGGGGCTCGACTCTTCCTCGATCGTCTGCTCGAACACAGCGAAGCCGCACCACTCGCATTCCTAAGGTTTGGCCGTTGCCGTAACCAATAAAGAGTGCGCCGTAGAGAAACGCGGCCACGATTTGAATGACCGCAGACAAGTAAAAAGTCTGATGCGAAAGGCGCAACGGCCCCGCGACGAAGAGTCCGAGCAACAGTGAATCCATCGTGTAACTCAATACGCGCCACCAGAAGTGCGCGAGGCCTGCGGGCCTCGCCTCGACGCCGCCGTCCGTTGGAGAGTACGAGAGCTGGGTGGAGATATTGGTCGCGCTCATCGAGCGAGCGCCACAGATCGTGCAGAACTTCCGGTCACCCAGTTCTTGCGTTCCACAGTTGGCGCAGTACGGCACGGTTGACCTCTCGAACATTCAAAATTTTTGTGTCACTCAACACTACAAAGGGCCGAGAGCATCCTCGTAGGGTGATCCGTCGATGACCACAACCGAAGTACGCCGAGTCGCTGCGACGTGGTGGCCGCAGCGACTCGACGAACCAGTTTACCGATTGAGACTTTCTTGTTTCGGCTTCTTATCCGGGCGGGCTAATCCCTCATACAGGGCACCGGCGACAACGATGATCGCCATAACGAGCAAGGTGATCCAGCCGTAGTTAAAGAGATAGCCCCGTCCACTCGCGAGTGAACTCGGCCAGACAATGTCGAGCAACATGAGCGCTAGGTAAATTCCACCGGCCAACGTTACCGGCGTACTCCACTTACCCAGCGTGAACGCACCGCTGGGTTTCCATCCTTTTCGTTTGGCGTAAAACGAGCCGGCCACGGTCAAGAGAAACGACAAGTAGATTCCTGACGTGGCGAAGGAGATCAAAGCGAAGAGCGCGTTAACTTGCGCTGGGTAGTAGAACCACAGAATGTGCACAGGCTTCGACGGATTAATTAACACCAGGAGTAAGAACGCGAACGGGATAATTGTGGCCAAAATAATCGCGTTGCGCGGTGTCTTGTGAGTCGGCGTGACTTTCTTCAACGTTCGACTCGCGGGCAACGCGTTGTCTCTCGCGAGCGCAAAAACCACTCGTGATCCCGCGCCCATGACCGCGGTGCCACAGCTGAAGAACGCGATGATCACCATCACCAAGAAGAAGTCCTGGAGCCAGCTCGGCAGCGAGGCAAGAATAATGGGGATGCCGCCGAGAACGACCTTCGCGAATCCAGTCCTAGGAATCGCGAGCAAGAGGCCGAGCACGAGCACGAAGGACGCGACGCCGCCGTAGAGAATCGCGTTGCGCATCGCCTTGGGAACTTGACGTCCGGCGTCAACGGTCTCTTCGGCAATGTCACCGGCCGATTCGAATCCGTAGAAGATGTAGACGTTGGCGAGAATGGCGACGAGAGCCGCTCCGGTCAGCCAATGTCCGCCAAAGTTCACGCCGTACGCGTTGGTCTTGGCGAACTGCGCGCCTTGGGTCGTAAAGACGTAGCCCAAGTTGTGGTGAAAGCCCTTAATTGCGAGAGCGATGAAGACACCGAAGGTGCCAATGGTCTCAACGTAAACACCAAATCGTGCCACGCGGCCAAGTATCTTCGCGCCCACCGAGTTGAGAATCGCCGAGATGATAATAACGACAGCGACGATGCCGAAGATCGTCACGTGATTCGCGGGATTGAGGTGAGTTTTGAACCATATATTTGAAAGGTCCGCGATGTAGGAAACGATTCCAGAGTCCACCGAGGCCACGGTGGCTAAAAGTGCGAAACCGTAGATCCAACCGACGAACCATCCGAAACGCGGACCGACGTTGTACTTGCCGTACTGATAGAGCGCGCCCGAGAGTGGATACTCGCTCGCTAATTCGCCAAAGACTAGCGCCACCAACGTCATAAAGGCGACGACAATCGGAATCGTCCAGATGTAGCGCGGCCCACCGGCGCCAATTCCAATGACGAAGATGGAATAGATGCCCACCATTGGACTGAGATAACTAAAGGCCACCGAAAAGTTGTCAAAGAGTGACAGCACTCTCGATAGTTCCTGTTTATAACCGAGAGCGTGTAAACGCTCATGATCCAACGTGCCTCTGTCGTCTATCGACATTTCATCCCCCTTGAGACCGCCCGAGATCGGGCCGTCAGCCACTTACGATAACGAACGCACGAGGTCTGCGCTGGCATTCGCACGAAATACGCCAGAGTCGAATGCGTGGTGTGCAAGTCTTAGAAGATGGCGAATGACGACCCACCCAACGACGATCTTGAGGCCATTATTCGCGTTCTTCGCGACGAAATCGAGCGCCTCAAGAACGAAATAGCCCGCCTGCGTGGCGACCGCGACGAGCGGCCACCGCACTACTTATAAATTAGTCCGCTCCAACGCCTAACAGATCAGCGAGGGATTCCCGCTGGCGAGCACCTGTGCGGCGGCCGTGCGCAACGTGGCTTGGGGAAGCGCACCAGACGTCGCCGCTCGTTGAATAGCGTTCGAGGTCAACAGAGCGAGATGCAAAGACGCGGTGGGTGTGGTCGCCGAACCCGCGAGGATGAGGTCCGCGCCCGCTTCCAGAGCCTTCACCGACGCCGCGGGTACGCCGAGATGAATGAGGCTCAGCGCGCCGGCGGAGAGTGAGTCGGTCACGATGAGTCCTTTAAAACCCATCTCGTTACGAAGATACTGAATGACCGATGGCGAAATACTCGACGGCAGTGAAGAAAAGCCGGGAATGGTGGCGTTCGAGATCATGACGGCGGTGACGCCATCGTTGATGGCGGCCTGGAAGGGAACCAGTCCCGTCGTCTTCAACGTGGCCCACGGCAGCGTCGCCGCCGGTCCGTAGTCAGTATTACCCGTCGCGTGACCAAGTCCCGGGAAGTGCTTGACGACGGCGGTTACGCCCGCTGCGCGCAGGCCGTTGACAAACGCAACGCCGTCAGTTGCGACCTTTGACGGCGCCCCACCGAAGGATCGGTACCCGTCGGGGTTCGTCGATCCAGGTTCAACAGCACGACCATCAACGTCGAGCACCGGTGCCAGGTCGGTGTTCACGCCCGCGGCCTTCATGGAGATTCCGACCCGCTTACCTTCTGCCGTAATTTGGCTTGCGTTCAAGTTCTTGCCCATGGTCTGAGCCCACGGCAAGGTTGCGACGAGGTTCGTCAATCGTTCTACTCCCCCACCCTCTTGGTCAGTCATGACGAGCATCGCGTACTTGTTCGGTGTTTCGCGTTGCAGCGTGGCAACGATTGCCGAGAACTTCGCTGGAGCAGTTGTGCCAAATAAGAGGATGCCCCCATAGCCCGCCTTGGCGGCCGGTCCCATGCCGCCAATGTCGAGCGCGTTCACCGAGATCGAGATGGTTTCGTTGGCTTGGCGAAGGGTCGACCAGGTGGCCACAATCTTCGTCGCGCACGCGAGGTTCGCCGATATCGTCGACGTCGTGGACGGCAAGGTCGTGGACGTCGCCGTCGCCGTCGCCGAGGTCGCCGTCGCGCACGCACTCATAACGAGTGACGCCAGCACTAGGACCCCGCTCGTTGCTCGCCACTTTCGCATACGACCAGGCTACGACGACTTTCCGTCATGTTCCTACCGCTACGCTGAAGTGCCGAAGCGAGGTCACCATGTCAGATTTAATGCCCGCCGCGTTTATTGGACACGGCAGTCCCATGAACGCCCTCGACCACAACCGCTACACCGAGTCCTGGACTGCGTTTGGCGCCACTTTCGAGAAACCAAAGGCCGTGCTCGTTATCTCCGCGCACTGGTACGTCAACATCACGGCCGTCACGGCGATGAAGATGCCTAGGACGATTCACGACTTCTATGGATTTCCACAGACACTCTTTGACGTGGAGTACCCCGCGCCCGGTGACCCCGAGCTCGCCCAGCGCGTCATCGACGTGGTCGAGCCCACCTACGTGGGACTCGACACCGATAGCTGGGGCATCGATCACGGCACGTGGTCGGTACTCGTGCACATGTTTCCCAACGCCAACGTACCAGTGCTGCAACTCTCCATCAATGCCGAGCTGCCCTTTGACTATCACTTCGAACTCGGTACCAAACTGCATGACCTGCGCAGCGAGGGCGTGCTTATTCTGGGCAGCGGCAACGTGGTGCACAATCTGCGGCTCATCGATTGGAGCTCACCCGGCGAAGGAAAAGACTGGGCGCACCGCTTTGACGATTCAATGCGCGACATTATGACGAGTGACCCCACGGACCTCGGTACCGCGAGCGCTCACCCCGACTACGGACTCGCGGTGCCGACGCCCGACCACTTTCTTCCCCTCGCCTACGTCGCAGGACTTTCCGCCGCGGCGAAGACGCCGACGACCACACTTATCGATGGCTACGAGATGGGTTCGCTCTCCATGACCGCGTACGAGTTGGCAGGAACGAAGTCTTAACCACGCTTTGAGGCGCGAACTCCTCGCAGCACGGAGAGACCAAGGGCCGCGATGACGAGAACCGGCAGTACCACGACCGACGCGGCGTTCTCGTGCGCGGACACGCTCACGATCGCCACCACCCCCACAATGAACAGCGCGGCGACAAAGAGTTCCGGCGTATCGCCGACGAGAAAGTCCCACCAAAACATTGCGAAACCCTTCAGCACGCGAACCGGCCACGACGCGGAGCTCTTCATTGCGCGCTCGCCGTCTCTGGATTAACGGCGGCGCGAAGAAGGACGTGAGCAACCCACGCGACGACGGCGTAGAGAGCGACCAACAACAAGAGGCTCGTGTCACCTCCGGGCCAACGAATCTTGAGCCCCTCACCGGTAAAGAAGGTGCCGTAGCTAACGAGCAGTATCCCGACGGTCATCTTCAGTGCATTCTCAGGAACCTTCGAGAGTTGTCGAGCCACGATCACCCCCACGATAGCGACGATGACCAGTGCCGCCAACGCCGCCAGCGCGGCGTCGCCGAGCCGATGTGCCGAGGCTCCGAGCGTGATGACGATGATGACGACCTCCATGCCCTCTAAGAAAACGCCCTTGAAGGCCATGACGAAGGCCACGCGATCTCGCGTCTGGCCATCGGGATCGTTTTTGAGTTCGTTGACGGTCTTTTCGTAGATGGCGTCCTCGTCGTGTTTAGCCTTCAGGCCACCCGAGCGCAGCAGGGCCTTTCGCAACCACTGCAGCCCAAAGACGAGTAACACGCCCCCGACGATGAGACGAAGGGTGGTGATGGGAAAGGAGTCAAGCGCCGGACCGATGGCCGCGACGAGAACACCCAGCGCGACGAGGGCTGCGCCGACGCCCTCCAACGCGGAACGCCAACTTTGGGTGTAACCAACGGCGACCACGATGGTGAGTGCCTCAACCATTTCCACGGCACTGGCGAGAAACACGGCCGCCACCAAAACGAAAACCCCTGATGATCCTGTGACCCCTAACACGATGTTTACGCCTCTCTCGATGAATCCATCACGAAACACGATGATGGGTCAAAACAAACCTTAACGTTTTGGGCCCGTTCAAATCTGGAGGCGGCGTAAATCTTGGTGAGCGAAAACCCGTCACCAACGTCGACCACGTGATCGTACCCATGCCCGTTGAACGCGACGTCGCGAACGACGCCACACACGCCACTCCCGTGGCTCGGCGCAACCAGTGAAACACCGACCGCTCGAACGAAGAGTCGCACGTTCGCTTCGGGTCCGAGTTTCTCGGTCGTCGACGCGCCGATGGCGTAGCCCGAAGCGAAGGGCAGCGCGACCTCTACCCGATTCGGCTCCTTTTCGCCCAGTACCCGGACCGGAAACTCTCCCGCGACACCGGTGAATCGAGCGACGAAGGCGTTCGTGGGATGGCGATAGATCGTTTCGGGGGCGTCGAGTTGAATGAGGCGCCCCTGATTCAAGACACCAATCTGATCGGCGAGGGCAAAAGCTTCAGATTGATCGTGGGTGATGTAGACGGCCGTCGCACCGACCTCGCGCGTCAGCGTCGCGATTTCGATGCGAAGTTGTTCGCGTCGATCGGCGTCGAGATTCGAAAGTGGTTCGTCAAAGAGTATGAGTCCTACTTCAGCCGCCAACGCGCGGGCCAACGCCACACGCTGTTGTTCACCGCCGGACAGCTCGTTCGGAAAACGTTCGCTGAGGTGACTAATGCCCACTCGCTCTAAGAGGTCGTCGCAACGACTCTTGCGATCACCCTTCGCGAGGGACGACGTGGCCAACGGATACGCTACGTTCTTTCGCACGCTGAGGTGCGGCCACAGGGCGTAGTCCTGAAACACCATCGCCAGCCCGCGTCGTTCGGGGGGCACGAAGGTCTTCGGTCCAGCGACTTGCTCACCGTCGATCGCGATGGTTCCGCCCGAGGGTCGTTCGATGCCCGCCAAACAGCGCAGCAACGTGGTCTTACCCGAACCAGATGGTCCGAGCAGGACGAGAAATGTTCCCGGCGCGATGTCGATACTCACGTCATCGAGCGCGCTCTTGACACCAAAGCGTTTGGTGAGACCGCGTATCGACACGCTCGTCGCTCGTCGCGCCGACTTATTCACGACTGAACCCCGCTCCATCCGATCCGGCGCCATCCTTCAGGGGTGACAAGCCGATAGATCGCCAAGGCGATGCCAATGACCGCGAGCATCTCAAAGAGCGTCATTACGGTCATCGCCGTGCCCGTCCCGGGGTCGTAGTTCGCGAGGTACGACTGTATCGACACCGACGCGGGCTCTTGACTTGGCGGATAGAGAATCTGCGATATCGCCAATTCCGAGATCGTTTTAGTAAAGGTCAAGAGCCACCCCCAGAGCAGCACTCGTGACATCAAGGGAAGGTTGGTCGTGCGCCAGGCGCGCATTCGACCAGCCCCGTGCACGCGCGCCGCTTCACCGAGGGATGGTTGAATTTGACTCACCGGCCCCGCCATGAATCGCGTCTGACCGGGCACCGCGTTCGCCACCAGCGCCAACATCAATAAGGGCAGCGTCTTGTAGATATCAACGACGTGGTGAGTGACAAAACCAATGTTGTAAAAGAAGATGTAGCCAACGCCGAGTACGACACCGGGTACGGCCACGGATCCGAGCAAAAACACGTCCGTCACGCGTTGACTCCAACTACCGGGATTGGCGATGAGCCGGCGCGCTAAGACCACCGCCAGCACGCCGGTTCCCGTAGCGACGACGAGACCCAGTTGGTTCGAGAGCAGCAACGGCGCTCCGAGACTCTTTCCCGTCACGGAAGGATGGAAGACCTGCGAGTAGTACGTGAGGGTGAAGTGCACGCCGGTCGCTGACTCTATGCCCAGGTTTTTTACGAGTGAACCGATGACCGCGCCGAGAATCGGGACACCCAGCGCGATGAAGAGAACGAACACGACACCGGCCGTCGCGGCCACGCGAGGTCCGCGACGAAACTCGCGTCGTCGTGGCGCACGCGTTCTACCCGAGAGGACTGCGTACGAACGCTTTCTCATCACTCGCGACTGCAACAGAATCGGCGGCACGGTCGAAATGATGAGGACCAGCGCAATCACTGCCGCTACAGAGAAATTGGCCGGAAAATTGCTAATGGCGCTAAACAGCATGAAGGTAGCCATCGGAAAGTGCGCGTGGTAGCCGAGGGTGAAGGCGACCCCAAAGTCGCTCATCGTTTCGGCGAAGCTAATCGCGAGAGCGCTCAAGAGCGCGGGCGCAATGATCGGCAGCACCGTCTGGAAACTCCGTAAGGGACCGGCGCCGTGAATTCTGGCCGCGTCCTCGAATTCGGGACCAAGACCCTGGAGGCCAGCCGAGACAATGAAGTACGCAAAGGGCAGCGCCGCGCTCGTGAGCACGATAACGATGCCCAAGGGACCAAAAAACTCGCCGTAGAACCAATGGGTGTTCACCCCGAGTGCTTGCGCGCCACCGAATGGTTGCAGTAGATCCGACCAGCCCAGCGTCATCATCCACGTCGGCATCATCAACAGCAGCCACATCGCCACGGCCCAAACTCGGCGTCCTCCGACGTTCGTTCGATGGATGAGCCACGCCAGCGTCGTCGCCAGCGTGACCGCGAGGACCGAGACGATCGACGCGACCCATAGTGAGTTGAAGATTCCTTGACCCGAGTAACTCGAAAACGACTCACGCACGTACTTCAAGGTGAACCACTGCGACCCTTGTTGAAAGACGCGCGGGCTCACGCCAAGAATCAGAAAACTGAGAACCGGCGCGATGATGAGCAGCGTGAGGACGACCCAGAGGAGAACCCCGCCGAGTGAACCTCGACGTCGAGGATCCTTCGGCGATGTTGTGAGTGAAGCCGACTCCACGGCGGCGATGGCCATTACTTATCGTCCAAAATGATTTGGCGCCACGATTGGCAGGTCAACCGTGGCGCCGAATCCGACTTTGGAGTGGGAACTCGACCTAGACGCCGCCGGCGATGGAGCTGTCGAACCAGGTATTGATGTTGGTCTCGAGGGGACCCCAGGTGTAGGGATTCGTCGAGATCGCGTGGGTGCTCGCGAGCTTTGGAATCAAGTGGTTCGAAGGATTCTCGCCCTTGAGCACCGGCCAGAACAGGGAGTCACCTTCCGCGTCGGCGGTTTGCATGACCGCCTGTCCGGCGGGCGACAACACCCAGTCGACGAACTTCTGCGCGTCCTTGCGCACGATGGCGGGCTGCTTGCCGTCGATGCCGATCACGCTCGGCAGTTCAATTGAAGGATTGAGGTACTTCACTCGCATGCTCGGAAAGTTGGTGAGTTCGGCCCCGTAACACGCCGAGCTTTGAATGGTGGCCATCGAGATGGTGTGTGCTTCCATCGCGGCGATGGTCGGGCCGTTCGTCGAGTTCACGACGAGACCATTGGCGTGGAGCGCTTCGTAGAAGGCCTCACCCGCGGTGACGGCCGCGGTCGTGGAGCCGCTCTTGTACTTACCCAAGTAGTCCATGAGTCCGGCGATCATGGGATACGTCGGTCCCGACTGAGACGGATCGTTCATGCCTACGAGACCCTTGTACTGTGCGTCAGAGAGCTGCGCCCAGGTGCTGGGTAGCTGCGCGGCGGTGATCTGGGAGGAGTCGTAGCAAAGGGCGCCCGTAACAGTGATGCCCGTGGGCGTGAAACTTCCGTCTTTGGGGACGTTCGCTAAACCTTGAGGGTTGAACTTGACCTTCGGCACACTGTGCTTGAGCAACTTCCCTTCGTTGTCCAGTTGTGCGAAGGCTGACGCCCCGTCGACCCAGAGCACGCCCCACGTGGGGTTACTACCCTCGGCCTGAATCTGCTGGAGCAGCGGACCGGTTGAGTTGTCGTTCAGCGTGACCTTGAAGCCAGGGGCCGACGCGTTGAACGCGTTCACCGACGCCTGGTCGTAACCCTGGGACGAATACAGCACGAAGCCCGGGTTGGACGACGCGCTGGCCGACGCGACGAACGTCAGTGACCCCGCCGCCGCAGTGGCCGCGATGGCCAGAACGGTAATGCGCTTGCGTACAGCATTTTTGGGTTTGGATGGAATAGTCATGACGACGTTTTACGCCGCCACTATTACAAGAACGTGACGCCTTTACGCATGGCAGTAAAAAGTCGCGTGGCAATTACGTGGCGTTGACCTTTCACTTCGACCCTCGCCGGCGCAGTTCGTCGTCCACGGCCGCCGGATCGAGCCCGCGGCTTCGCAACAAGAGCAGCGTGTGAAACCAGAGGTCGGCCGCTTCACTCACCACGCGTCCGTCGTCCTCGCTCAGCGACGCCACGGCGAGTTCCACGGCCTCTTCGCCCACTTTTCGCGCGTTCTGCGCGACGCCGGCCGCGAGTTGGGACGCCACGTACGAGCCTTCAGCGTCCTCCTTCTCGCGTTGGAGGATTTTGCGCCAAAGCCACGGCGTAAAACACGACGTCGAACTGTCGTGGCACGCGGGACCATCGGCGTGCACGCTTACCAACAGCGCGTCGTCATCACAGTCAGGTTCGACGCGCGAGACGTGAAAGGAGTTACCCGACGTCTCGCCTTTTCGCCAGAGTTGCTGACGAGACCGCGAGAAGAAATGGACGAGTCCGCTTGACTTAGTGAGCGCGAGTGCCTCGTCGTCCATCCAGCCCAACATCAAAACGCGTCCGGAAATTTCGTCTTGAATAATCGCCGCGCGAAGATCTTCAGCCATGGCGCTCCTTAAATGGTCGTAGTTCAATGCCGAGTTCTTCAATTTCCTTGCGCAGTCCTGCAAGGCCCGCGGGATTCTCGTGCACAATCGAAGCCACGAGTGCCGCGTCGGTCACGCGCAGCGCCGCCGCGACGTGTTGTGCCGATCCCGCTCCGCCCGAGGCAATAACCGGAATGGAGACGGCGTTACGCACCGCGACCGTGAGTTCCAGGTCAAAGCCAGTTCGCTGACCGTCTTGACGAATAGAGGTCAAGAGAATTTCCCCAGCGCCCCTCTCCGAGGCTTCAATGGCCCAGGGCAGCGTTTCGGTCGTCGTGGCGACCCTCCCCCCGTGGGTGTGCACGACGCCGGCACCGGCGTCGATCGCCACCACGACTGCTTGAGAGCCAAAGCGATTCGCGATCGCCGTGATTAACGAAGGGTCCGCGAGCGCCGCTGAGTTCAGCGACACTCGATCGGCCCCGGATTCGATGATTCGTGACGCGTCATCGACGGAACGCACGCCTCCGCCCACCGTGAAGGGAATCTCGAGGACGTCAGCTACCTGGGCCACGACCGTGGTCATGGTGGCGCTGTCCTCGGGCGTCGCGGTGATATCTAAGAACACCAACTCATCGGCGCCGCCGTCACTGTAGAACTGAGCGAGTTCGACCGGATCACCGACGTCGCGAAGTCCGACGAAACTCACACCCTTCACGACGCGTCCGTGCGCGACGTCGAGGCACGGGATTAGACGAGCGAGAGGCATTGGTCGAGAAACTCAAGTCCGGCGGGTCCACTCTTTTCCGGGTGAAACTGCACACCGAAAAACGCGTCACGAGAAACCGCGACCGTGACACCATCGACGCTCGCGACGGCGTCGGGCGATACCACGGCGTAGGAGTGCGCGAAGTAGTAGGCGTCGCCCCAAGGCTCAACAATGGACCAACCGAGGCGCGGCACCCGACCTTCACGGAGGCGAACGACGTGGCCCGAAAGAAGTCCGAGCCCCTCGACGCCCCCGTCCTCTTCGCTCGACTCCATGGCGAGTTGCATACCGAGACAGATTCCCAGTGTGACGCGGCCGAATCCGAATCGCTCACGAAGCGCCGTCGCCGCGCCCGTGTCACTCAAATGGGCCATGGCGCTGCGCGCTGAACCTACACCGGGGAGAATCACGAAGTCCGCGTCACGAATCGTCGACGGATCACTCGAGACCACGCTGGTTCGTCCGAGGTGCGTCAACGCGGCACGGACCGAGCGCGTGTTGCCCGCGCCGTAGTCAACGACGACCACGCCAGTCACAAGCTGCCCTTCGTGGAGCGAACGAGCGATCCGTCCTTCGTCAGCGCCTGGGCTAACGCACGACCAACCGCCTTGAAGGAAGCCTCGGCGACGTGGTGCGCGTTGTCGCCGGTCGCCGTGACGTGCAGGGTGATGCGCGCCGTTTGGACGAGTGACTCAAAGGCGTGCGCGGCCATGCCCGGATCGGGTGAGATAGAGACGGTCGCGGTCGCGCGTCCCGACAGATCCACGACCGCGTGGGCCAGAGCCTCGTCCATCGGAACACGAGCCTCCCCGTAACGGGTGAGGCCCTTGCGATCGCCGAGGGCTTGATCAAGCGCCTCACCGAAGGTTCGAAACATGTCCTCGACGACGTGGTGTTCGCCCGTTTCAAGGTCACCAACTCCTTCCAGACGTAGATCCATACCCGCGTGAAACGCCAGTTGTTGCAGCATGTGATCGTAGAAGCCAGCACCGGTACTCACGAAGACGCGACCCTCACCGGGTACTCGGAGTCGAACGCTTAAGAGCGTCTCGGCGGTGTTGCGCTCGTAGCGCAGATACTGCGGTGGCATTGGCGTGTTCTTCAAAACGCTACGCAAGGCGTCGAGCAAGAAGTCGTTATCGAGCTCATCGCGCACGCTGACGCGAAGTCCGCCCGGGTAGGCCCTCGTCACCGCGCCGTAGGGCAGGAGTTGATCGACCAGTGATTGGGGATCGTCCATGGGAATGAAGAGAAAGTTGGTGTACGAGCGAAGTGGTGCTAAACCCAGCGCACCGAGTTCCAATGAAAGTCGATCACGCTCGGCTAACGCCGCGGCGAGATCGAGGGGTGTGGAGATAGCGGCGAGCGCGAGTGCCGCCGAGATTGACGAAACGGACAGCGGCGCTTGGCGAGAGGTGATGACGTCGATGAGCTCTGGGGTGGCGAGAGCGTACCCCACGCGCGCGCCGGCCAGTCCGTACGCCTTGGAGAACGTGCGCAGCACGATGGCGCCGCCCGCAATTCGATCGAGCGCGTCGACGCCGGCGTAGTCCGCGTAGGCCTCGTCAATCACGAGTTGTCCCGTAACCTCAGGAATTTCCGGTAGTTCGCCCGTTGGGTTATTGGGCCGACAGACAAAGACCAGATCGGCCTTGGCGGGATCGTCGATAATGGTCGCCCCCGCCATCGACGCCGCGAATCGGTACATCGAGTACGAGAACGTCGGCACCGTCGCCACGGTGCCACCCTCGGCAAAGAGTCGCGCCAGCAACACGATGAATTCGTCACTTCCGGCGCCGAGCGTCACTTGATCGATACCGAGACTGTGGTGGGCGGCGATCGCTTCGCGCAGTGACTGGTAACGACCCCGGTCGTACTCGTTCACGTCCGCGAGCGCTCGAGCGAGCGCCGCCGGTCGTGCGCTCGGCGGCGGACTGGCCGCCACGTTGCCGTCAAAGCGAACGATCGACCGTGGCGATAAACCAACGCGTTGCGCGATGACTTCGGTGGAGGGTGGCCACTGGTATGCCGTGAGGGCGGTCGGCTTCATCGTCGAGCCGTAGCCTTGTGCGCGCTCATGCCTTCAAGTTCGGCTAGCGCTTCAATGGTCGGCGCTAGTCGCTCGAGTCCTTCTTTGGTTACGCGCTGAACCGTGACGGTCTTCATGAAGGCCTCGAGACCGAGTCCCCCCGTCGATTTCGCCCAGCCACCTGTCGGCAGCACGTGGTTCCCGCCGGTGGCGTAGTCACCGGCGGGCACCGGAGAGTACGGTCCAACGAAGACCGCGCCCGCGTTACGAATGCGTCCCGCCAGCGACTCGGCTCGCTCGCCCAACAGTGCCACGTGCTCGGCGGCGTAGCCCTCGACCTCTTCCAGGGCCGCTTCGAGGTCGTCGCCGACGCGAACGATGTAGCCCTTCGAGTCGGGACCGTGTTCCATCTGCGCCGCAATCTCTTGGGCGATGATGTCCTCGTCGTACCCTTCGTCGGCGACGACGACAATTTCGCTTGGACCCGCCGGCAAGTCGATGGCGACGTCTTGGCTCACGAGCAGTTTCGCCATGTTGACCGGACCACTGCCGGGTCCAAAGATCTTGTCGACGGCAGCGATCGACTCGGTGCCGTACGCCATGGCGGCGATGGCCTGCGCGCCACCAATGGCCCACACCTCATCAATGCCCAACAGCGCCGCGGCGGCGGCCACGGCCGGCGAGCCTTCGGGCGGCGTGCACACCACAATGCGCTCAACGCCAGCGACCTGCGCGGGCACGGCACTCATGATGAGCGAAGAGACCAGATTCTTAGGAACGTAAATGCCCACTGAGCGAAGAGGCGACCAACGACGCTCGAGCGTCACGCCCGGCGATACTTCCATCATGAGATCCGCGGGGCGTTGCGCGGCGTGCCACGTACGCACCGCGTCTGCCGCCGCGAGCACGGCGGCGGTAGGAATATCCCCGTAGGCGACGGCGCGCGCGGGCCTTTCGCCGACTGTGCCATCAAATCGATTGGACCATTCAGCGACCGCCGCGTCGCCGCGGGAACGTACGTCGTTGACGATCTCCTCGATGGTGATGCGTCGTTCGGTCTTTACGAGCTTGCTCACGGGACCATCCGCTCCACCGGCAACGTGATAATCGAACTCGCGCCGGCGGCCTCGAGCTTGGGTAGTAGCGCCCAGATGTCGGCCGCCGGGACGAGGGCGTGCACCGCGACGACGCCCGGCGTGGCGAGGTCGATCACGGTGGGTGAACCGGCCGTTGGTAGCAACGCGGTCACGGAGCTAAGTCGATCCCTCGCCACGTTGCACAGTAGGTAACGATTCGCTCGAGCGTTGATGACTGAACCCAAGACCGTCGTCAGCGTGCGACGAGCCTCGGAGTCTTGAGTGTTGACTTGGCCGACGAGCACGGCCTCTGATTCGAAGAGCACCCCAAGAGAGCGCAGTCCGTTCGTGCGTAGCGTGCTACCCGTCGAGACCAGGTCAATGATCGCGTCGGCGAGCCCGAGACGCGGTGAAATCTCCACCGAGCCCGTCACCGTGACGATCTCTGCGCTCACGCCACGCTCCGCCAGAGCTTTGGCGGCGATGCGCGGGTGCGACGTGGCGATGCGTCGACCCTCGAGGTCCTCAATCCGTGTCGCGACGTCGTCGCTCGCGACCGCGGCTTGGAGCGAACACGCGCCATAACCCAGTCGCAACAACACTTCAACGCTGCTCTCTCGTTCGTAGACGAGATCGAGCCCCGTAATGCCACAGTCCACGACGCCGTCTTGAACGTACTCGGGTACGTCGTCAGCGCGCACGAAGAGTAGATCAATATCGGCGTTGCGACAGTGTGCTTGGAGAACTCTCTCACCGGGTTCTTGGGGCGAAACGCCACTGGCTTCTAGGAGTGCCCACGAGGGTTCGCGAAGTCGTCCCTTCGAGGGCAGCGCCATGGTCAGGCGGCGGGTCATCGTTTGTCCTGATTCAGGACCGAACGGTAGCCACCCTCACCGTGATGTAACCACTGGGCCACGCGCGTCACCGTCGCGGTCGAGGCGCCGGTTCGCCGCGATATCTCTTGGTACGGCACGCCCTCATCGACGAGACGGGCCACCTGGAGGCGTTGGCCCATCGCGTCGAGTTCGGTCGTCGTACAGAGATCCTTCATGAAGGCGGCGACCGTCTCTGGATCACGAAGGCGCGCAAACGCCTGGACTAATTCATCGAAGCGCGGCGCTGTTTCGGGACTCGCTTCGGCGGGTATCACTTTTCCACTGGTCATGGTCATATGCTAGTATGCTACTTCGCTACTATGCAAACCATCCCCGCTCTCGACCTGCTTGGCGACGACGCCGTTCGCCTCGAACGAGGAGATTTCAACAAAATCCTCTTTCGCCAGCCCATCGAGGAGTTCATGGGTCGCCTCGTCGCCACGAAGCCGGCCCTGATACACGTCGTTGACATTCAAGGTGCCCGCGACGGCGCTGTTCGTCCCGAGGTCATTGAGCGATGCCATCGCGCCGCTGATGGAACACCTCTGCAGATTTCGGGCGGCATTCGATCCCTCGAGACCGCGAGAAGCGTTCTTAAGGCCGGTGCGTCACGCGTCATTGTCGGCACCGCTGTGTGGGAACGTAACGGCGAAGCGCTGGCGTCGTTCGTCGAGGCGCTCGGGGATCAGTTGCTCGTCGCCATTGACGTCAAGGACGGACAGCTAGCGGTACGTGGATGGCTCGAATACTCACCCCTCAGCATCGAGAGTGCGCTCGAGCGCTGCCAAGAGGCGGGCGTCGCGCGATTGCACGTCACGGCCGTCGATCGCGACGGCACCATGCGCGGACCCGATCTTGAGCTCTACGAGAAAGTCTGCGCGAGCGGCATCCCCGTCGTGGCGGCGGGCGGCGTACGAGACGACGGTGACGCTGAGGCGCTCGCTCGCGTTGGCTGTGAAGCGGCAGTGATGGGCGTGGGCTACTTAGCGCGCTTGGGTATCTCGCTCGAGTGACGTCGGTCCAGCGACCTCATAATCGTCGTGAATTACGATCCAGGTCAATGGAAATTCGAGAAGCGTCAATCGCAGATTGGGATGACATTTTTCCGATTTTCTCCGCCATCGTTGAAGCGGGTCAATCGTACGCACTCCCGCTTGGTCTCACGAGTGAAGAGGCTCGCCCATGGTGGATGGAATCGCCACCGGGTCGAACCGTTGTCGCGTTCGATGGAGTTTCGCTGCTCGGTACCGCAAAGATGGGACCCAATCGTCCTGGGCGGGGGTCGCACATCGCGACAGCGAGTTTCATGGTGAATCCGGAGTTCGAGCGTCAAGGTGTTGGCCACAGTCTTGGCGTCCACGTCATCGAGTGGGCCCGCGCGGCGGGTTACGTCGGCATTCAGTTCAACGCGGTTGTCGAATCCAACATCGCCGCGGTTCGCGCGTGGGAGAAGCTCGGATTCCGTGTTCTGACCACCGTGCCACAAGCGTTCGACCATCGAGAATATGGGCTGGTCGGACTGCACGTGATGTTCTTGGAACTGAGACCCGAGTGAGAGCCGCAACGTTGCGTTAGGTCTTTTTTCTCGACAAGACGATACTCATGAGCGCAAAGCCAATCCCCACCGTGAATATCGCGGTCCCGAAAACGAAGACCTGGGGAGGTATGCCCACCCGTGTTACGCCGTACACCCACACTGGAAACGGTGGATTTGAACCGCTGACAAAGTTCGACGTGACGAAGTCATCGATCGACAACGCAAAGGCCATGAGAGCTCCGGCCAGCACCCCAGGCAAAATGAGTGGCAGCGTGACGAGGCGAAAGGTCGTCATAGGTTTAGCGCCGAGGTCGTAGGAGGCCTCTTCGAGAGAGCGATCGAAGCCCGATAGACGTGCCCGGACGGTCACCGTCACGTAGGCGATTGAAAACATCACGTGCGCCAACACCAGCGTCAAAAAACCACGCGCAATATTGAACGTGACGAAGAAGCCGAGCAGACCGGCGCCCATGACGATTTCTGGCGCGGCGATATTAAGAAAGAGCACTTGCTCAATAGCGACGCGACCACGAAATCTCTGGGCGCGATAGCGCACGAGCGCGATGGCTAATGCAGTGCCCAGCACCGTAGCGATAATCGTGGAGACTAGCGCCAGGCGAATCGACAGCCAAAAGGCGGACGTCAGTCCCGGCACGTTGCTCCACTGTCGATACCACTCGTCGGTGAATCCATTCCACGAGAAGCTCACGAGCTGGAGACCGCCAATGACGCGATTGAAGCTGTAGATAATCATGATCACGATGGGAAAGACCAAGTACGCAATAACGAGCCACGAATACGTTGGCAGCGCGTATCGCCCAATTCGTCTACGTCGACGAACTGCGCCCACTGTCGTGTCGTTCTTCTCCTCGCTCGCTACAACATCGGCACTCACAGGTAGTCCTCAATCGTTCGCGATCCCAGTAGGCGCGCGTAGAGCCAGATACCCAAGAGCGAGACCGCGAGCAAAATTACCGATAACGACGCGCCGGCTGGATAGTTGAAGTTCACCAGATACGAATCTTGTATCACCGTCCCGATCATGGTGTTCGAGGTGCCACCGAGTATCTCCTGGTTTACGTAGTCACCAAACGCCGGAATGAACGTGAGCAGAAACGCCGCGAAAATCCCCGGAATCGTGAGCGGCAAAATGACGCGCATAAAGGCATCGCGACGATTGGCGTAGAGGTCGTAGGCGGCGTCGAGAACCTTACGATCGATGCGTTCGATCGCCACGTAGAGGGGCAACGCGGTGAAGGGCAAGTAGTTGTACGCGAGACCGGCGATGACGGCCACGCTCGTGCCCAGTACGTGAAAGTTGGCGGGAACCACGCGCGCGCCGTGAAGAAACTTCAACACGACACCGTTCTGGGAAAGGATGAACTCCCAGACGATTGTGCGAATGATGAACGAAACGAAAAACGGCACCAACAACATGATCAAGAAAAAGTTCTTCCGTCGTCCACCATAAAAGGCAATCCAGTACGCAATGGGGAAGGAAATCACTAAATCGATGACGGTAGCGATACCGGCAAAGATCAAGCTCGTGATGAACTGCTGGTGATAGAGGCTGACTTGGCTCGGTAGTTGGCCCCAGTGCCAGGTCATCACGCACGCGCCAGTAACGGGACTGCAGGTCTCGAGGGACTCGATGAGCAGCGAGGCCAGGGGAATGATGAAGAGCAGTAGTAACCACACGCCCGCCGGCAGACTCAAGAGGTAGGGCGCGAGTTTCTTTCCCCACCCCGACGAAGAATGCTGTTTCTCTATGCTCCTTGGATGATCGGTAGAAACAGATTGGTCCACGCCGTTATCTCCTCTTGGTTCTTAAACGGGTAGTAAGGATGCGACGCCTTAACGCGGGCCGGCGACGGGAAGACGACCAGAGAATCCGCCGTCACGGACGTGGGTTCTTGGATCTCGGGTTCCATCGTTTTCAGCGCGGCCCTATTCCACCCCGTGGGGTGCAGTAGTTGTTCTTTGGCGTCTGGAACGGGACAGATGTAGTCGTTGTAGTACTCAACAACCGACTCGGTGATGGGACTGTAGAAGTAGTCCATACAGGTCATTGCGTCCAAGGGATTCGCGGCGTGCAACGGAATGATCATGTTGTCAGTCCAGATCATCATGCCCTCTTTAGGGATCATCAGGACTAAGTCCTTGTACTTAGAATTGAGATTCGCCTGAAAGATGTCGCCCGAGTAGCACTGCGAGACAACCGTGTCGCCATTCTTCAAGTGCTGGATGTAACTCTGGTCGTAGTAGGCCTGAACGATCCCGTCACTCTTTTGCTGTTTCAATTTTGTGACTGCTTTCGACCAGTCCTTCTCCGTTGACGTTGCGGGTTCGATGCCGAGCGCCAAGAGCCCCACACTGCCCAGTTCGAAGGGGTCACTCAACATACCGACTTTCCCGGCGTATTTCTTATCAAAGAGAATCTGCACACTGTCGCCGGGATCCTTCACTTGCTTTGAGTTGTACGCCACTGACGTCCAGCCCGACTGCCACGCCATCGTGTATTTGTTTCCCGGATCAAACGTTGGGTTTTTGACGAGCGGACCCGCGTATTTGTTGAAATTGGTCATCTTGGCGTGATCGAGGGGAATAAGCCAGTTCGACTCAATGAGATAACCCAGTTCCGGGTTGTTATTCGTCATGACCATGATGTCGTACCCAGTTGGCTGCCCGGCCTGCAGCGACGGTCGGATGGTGGAGTAGAACGACGCGTTGTCCTGGATCACTTCTTGGTAGTTAACGGCGATTCCCGTTGTTGCCGTGAAGTGATTGAGCGAGAGATGCTTCCCGTTAGCGACGTCAATGTAGTAGGGCCAATTGGCGAAGTCGACCTTGTGGTGAAGCTTTTGCTCGGTCCACCACGTCGACGAGCCAACCTTTGCCCCCGTCGCGGCACCGGCCAAGCTCGACAGATCACGAGTAGCGAACGCCGCGATGCCCGCGCCCGCCGCGGTGAGCACCTGTCGACGCGTCAGCCGTTGTTGGACCAAACCTCGAAAGAACGACGGGTCAATTCCCGCGTTCACTATGGAACCTTCATCGTTCACGCCCATCGCCTACTCTCCTTCAACTGTTGTCTCATTGTTACGCGCCATAGGTCGAACCGCGAACGTGTGTTCTATTGGCCACGTCAGTACGACGCTCTCGCCGCTTCGCGGCGCCGACTCTTGGCCGATGTTCTGTGCGTACACGGTGACTTCAACACCCGTGTCGGTATCGACGAGATACTGATTTCCTACACCAGTGAACGTCGACACGCGTACACGTCCCTTCAGTACATTGAACCCAGGTCGTGCCGTCGTGCTTGCGCCCAGAATGCTGATTTTCTCGGGGCGCACACCGACCTTGACGTTCACGCTGCCACCAAGTTCGGGAACTCTTTCGGCGGGAACCAACAACATTGACGCGTCACCGAGCGTCACGGTCACCGTGGAGTCTCGCTTAGCGGTCACGTCGCCTCCGAGAAGATTCGAAGCTCCCAAGAATGTGGCGACGAACTCCGTTGAGGGACTGTCGTACACGTCGCGCGGAGTGCCAATACCTTCAATCTTGCCGTTCCTCATCACGGCTAAACGATCCGACATCGTCATCGCCTCTTCTTGATCGTGCGTGACGTACAGGAACGTGATGCCCACTTGGGCTTGGATCCTCTTCAACTCAATTTGCATCTGTCGGCGAAGTTTGGCGTCGAGGGCGGACATTGGTTCATCGAGGAGGAGGAGTTTGGGCTCATTGACGAGTGCCCGCGCGAGGGCGACACGCTGTTGCTGTCCCCCCGAGAGTTGTGACGCTCGGCGATTCTCGTAGTGCGGCAGGTCGACAATCTCTAACATCGATCCGACCCGTCGGGCGACTTCCGCCTTGGCCATCTTTTGACGACGCAGTCCAAAGGCGACGTTCTCAAAGACGTTGAGATGCGGAAAGAGCGCGTAGGACTGAAAGACGGTGTTGACGTCACGGTGGTAGGGCGCCTGATACGTAACGTCGCGACCACCGAGGAGAATTCGCCCACTCGTCGGCTCTTCGAAACCGCCGAGCATACGAAGCGACGTCGTCTTGCCACAGCCCGACGGACCGAGCAGACTGAAAAACTCTCCATCAAAAATTTCGAGGCTTAGATCATCGACCGCCGGTGCACCGTCAAAGATCTTGGTGACGTTCTCGAGGCACACAACCGTCTCGCGGACCAAGACGCCCGACTGAGCACCGTGCGCACGGGCGCCATCGGTCATCTCGAGTGATCCGCTCATTACGCCAAGACTACAGCCAGCGAAAACCCTGAATAGTCGGTAGTTCTCGACGCCGCGCCAACTCGCACTGCGCGACGCGGCGTCGAGCTAGTGCACTTACGCGCTTCTCTTCCCTTCGAGAGGGAACTCAAAGCCAACGGTGAGTCCACTTCCGGGGGTGTCCTCGAAACGAAAGTGACCACCAACGAGTGTCACGAATCCCGAGGCGACGCGCAGACCCAAACGCGCGCCACCTGGCTCTTCGCCAAACCGCTGCAGCGGATCGAGTATGGCTAGCCTCTTGGCCGCATCAATACCCGGACCGCGATCGATGACGAGCAGTTCGATGGTGTTGCGTTCGACGCCCGCGGTGATCCTCACGGTCTGGTCGCTCGGACTACTGCGCACCGCGCTCTCCACCACCAGAGCAATGGCTCGGCGCACCATTTCACTGTCGGTGACGAACTTAGGCAGGTCGGGGGCGACGTCAATATCGAGCGTGTGCCCTCGGGTATCGACGCTCTCCAGCGCTTGATCGACGAGCACCCTCATCGACGAGGGCACCAATCGAGCGGTGATGCTCCCTTCTTCCAGACGGCCCAGATCTACCAGGTCGTCGACCAAGTGCGTGAGTCCGTCGACCTCGGACTCGATGGCGAGGAGACGCTCGCGTTGTATTTTTGCCGGCGCGGTTACGACGCCGTCCACGAGCGACGACAACTTAAGACGTATCGTCGACAGCGATCCGCGAACGTCGACCGACACCAAGCGCAACAATCCCGATCGCGCCGCCTCGACGTGGGCGATCGCACGAAACTGAGTAGCTTCTTGAATGTTGTTCGCCATGCGAAGACCCGCGGCGATGCGCCCCGCGAACGCGCTAATAAGTTGACGATCCTCACCGTCGAGCGACACGCCCTCTAAGACCAAGGAGTAGTCGTCGTCAATCGTGAAGTGCGCGGCCGAAGCTTCGTCCTGCAACGGCTCGCCACTCACGACGTCGGTCGTCCAGACACCGTCATTTCGCGCCAGTATCGCCACGCTCGTCGAATCGAAGACGGCGCGCAGCGAATCAAGCAGTGGCATGAGATCATCGTGCGATGTGCCCACGGTCGCGACGACCTTCGCGAGCACTTGGGCCTCGGCGCGCGCTCGATCGGCCTCGTAGGACTGACGCGCGAATCGGCTCACCACGACGCTGGCGCCGACGGCGAAGACCATGAACGCCACCAAGGACACGATGTCGTCGGGTCGCGCGACCTCCAGCGTGTGTAGGGGCTTAACGAAGTAGTAGTTCTCGAGCCCGGAGGCGGTGAGTGCGGCGACGATGCCGACCAGCACGCCACCCCAGATCGCAAGGGCCAGGACGACCACGAGGTAGGCCAGAAACTCCGTGGAGAGTGAAAGGCTCGAACGGGCGCTCGTCAAGATCACCGTCAACAACGGCATACTCACGGCGGCCAGGAGTAGTGCTGCGACACGGCGATGCCACGAAAGCTGGTTCAAGCGTCGACGCTGATGCACGTGAGCGGGCCGTTCGCCACCGACCGCGATGACGTGCACGTCGAGGTCGGACGTGTGACGAAGGACGTTTTTCACCACTCCACCGAGTGGGCGAAGCGCCGATCGCGGACGGCTCGCGCCGAGCACGATCTGGGTGCCGCGCTCGGCGCGGGCGAAAGCGACGAGGGCGGCGGCGGTGTTGTCGTCGACAATTTCTTGAAACTTTCCCTCAAACTCGACGATTAGTTCGCGGGCCAGGGAGGTATCGGTCTCGCCGGGGTGGACGCCGTCGGCGCTCTTCACGTGAACGGCGACGATCTCAGCGCCGGTTCGCGACGCGATCCGCGCGGCCCGGCGCAGAAGGATCTCGTCGACCTGCGTTCCCGTCACGCCAACAATGAGTCGCTCGCGCGTCTCCCACGTCGCGGCGATCTCGTTATCGTCTTGATACTTTTGAAGAGCGTCCTCGACTCGATCGGCGAGCCACAACAGGGCCAGTTCTCGCAGTGCGCTGAGATTGCCCACGCGAAAGTAGTTCGACAGCGACGTGTCGATTTTATCCGCGGTATAAATATTGCCGTGCGCCATTCGTCGGCGCAGCGCTTCAGGTGTCACGTCGACCAACTCGATCTGATCGGCGCGGCGTACGACGGCGTCGGGAACGGTTTCGAGTTGGGTGATGCCCGTTATCTTTTCCACGACGTCGTTGACCGACTCCAGGTGCTGAATATTCACCGTCGTGATGACGTCGATACCGGCCTCGAGCAGCCGTTCGACGTCCTGCCAGCGTTTCTCGTTCGTGCTCCCGGGCACGTTGGTGTGCGCGAGTTCATCAACGAGCGCTACTTGAGGCCTACGCAAGAGAATCGCCTCGACGTCCATCTCTTCGAGTTGGGTACCTCGATACTCTCGCGTGACGCGCGGCACGATCTCGAGATCGCGCAACTGTGTGTCGGTGTGGGGACGATGATGCGTCTCGACGTAGCCAATCACGACGTCCGTGCCGCGCTCGCGGCGACGCCACCCTTCGTCCAGCATTCGATAGGTCTTGCCAACACCCGGCGCTGAACCGAGGTACGCGCGAAATTGGCCTCTTTTCACAGTCCCACTACCTCTAGGGCACTCGCCGAGCGTCGTTCAGCGTCGCCGCCGCCACGCCAACCATCGCCACCGCGACAATGCGGCGCTCGAGGGAAACCTCACGTCCCCGCGTCGGCGTGAGGATGAATCGGCCCAACCCGAGACCGCGCCACTGGGCGGGTATCTCCGCTTCCGGGCCAGGAACGCCAATGTCGCTGACGGGCCAGTCAAGTCCCACGTGGTCCACCGTACCGTCAGCGAGGATTCGCGCCATTGGATGCCCGTCGTGGATCGTTTCAAACCGGCAGGCACGCAAGTGAAGCAGCCGAATGAGGGCGTTGGACGTCCTCTCGACCACGTCCGCTATCGGCACCGGCCGACTCGCCTTGTCGGTGAGGTCGCTCAGCATCGCCACGAACTCGGACTCTTCACTGGAGACCAGAGCGTGGTGTCGGTTCCTCGCTGCCAGCTCGGTGACAATAACCCCGACCACGATCAGCGCGATCATCGCCTCGACGTCTGGACGGTGACTAATCACGAAGGGGCCGTAGGGCTTCATGAGAAAAAGGTCGAACCAGAACGCGGACGAGATCGACGCTACGTAGCCCGCGAAGCGATGCCCGAGAACCGCGACGGCGACGATAACTGCGACGAGCGCTAAGGCCGCGGCCGTCGTGGTGAACGACCCTCGGAAGGGAACGAGAGCGGCGGCGGCGCCCAAAGGTACGACGAGAGGCGCAGTGACAACGAGTAGCCCGCGGTACTTGGCCATGAACACCTCAGTCATTGTCTCCTTCGCGTTACTGAAGTCGCGCGAGCGCCTGGTTCAATTGCAACACGTCGATGTAGCTGCTGCCGAGGAAGCCAAACTGCGCCCCGTGCGTCTGACTCTTGATCAACATGCGCAGTTTCGAGGGCGCGATTCCGGTCGCCTTTGAGACCATCGGAATCTGGACCGTGGCGTCCAGGGCCGAGATGTCGGGGTCGTACCCACTACCCGAGGTCGTCACGAGGTCGGGCGTGGGTTTAACGCCCAACTCGTGCCAGTACTTAACGAGCGCTTTCGTGTCGGCGAGGAGGACCTTCGAGCGCGGTCCCAAGTTGGTCGCCGCCGACTCACCGGCCACACCGTTGGCAACCAGGGGATTATCGCCACCGGACGCGCCGGTCTTGGGGCTGGCCGCGTAGGGGCCGGTGTCGTCGGGGCGACCGTGGAACCACTTGGGACTTGACCAGTTCTGACCTATCAAGGTCGAACCGTTTTTCGTCAGCGAGCCGTCCGCCTGGTGCCTGAAGAGCACCTGGGCGACACCGGTGCCGGCGAAGGCGTACACGAAGCCAAAGAAGACGAGGCAGATGACTGCCATGACCAGTGAACGACGAAGGTTGATGAGCATGAGCAATTCCTCTTTAGTAGGCGTGCAGCGCGACGAGCACGAGGTCAATGAGTTTGATGAAAATGAAGGGAACGATGACGCCGCCCACGCCGTAGATCCAGACATTGCGACGAAGGATTGCGGCCGAGCCTGAGGCACGGAACTTCACACCTCGCAGGGCCAAGGGAATCAGCGCAACGATCACGAGCGCGTTAAAGATCACCGCGGACAGCACGGCGCTTTGGGGGCTGTGGAGCTTCATGATGTTGAGCGCTCCAAGTTGCGGGTACGTTGCCACAAACAGAGCGGGAATGATGGCGAAGTACTTCGCGACGTCGTTAGCGATCGAGAACGTCGTCAGCGACCCGCGGGTGATGAGCAGTTGCTTGCCGATCTCGACGATGTCAATCAACTTCGTCGGGTTCGAGTCAAGGTCGACCATGTTGCCAGCCTCCTTGGCCGCCGTCGTACCAGTGTTCATCGCGACCCCGACGTCAGCTTGGGCCAGCGCCGGCGCGTCGTTGGTCCCGTCACCGGTCATCGCGACGAGCTTGCCGCCCTTTTGTTCTTGCTTGATCAGGGCCATCTTCGCCTCGGGCGTTGCTTCGGCGAGGAAGTCGTCGACGCCCGCCTCTTGGGCGATGGCGGCGGCCGTCAAGGGGTTGTCACCCGTGATCATCACGGTGCGAATGCCCATCCGACGCATCTCGTCGAACTTCTCGCGAATGCCTTGCTTGACAACGTCCTTCAATTCGATAACGCCCACAATGTCGGGACCGTCGGCGACCACGAGTGGCGTCGAACCGGCGCGCGACACGCGCTCGACGATGGCGTCGAGGTCCGGGGGCGTGACGCCGCCGTGCTCATTGGACCAGCGCTTCACCGAGTCACCGGCGCCCTTACGGATCTGACGGTCACCGACGTCGAGCCCCGACATGCGCGTCGTCGCGGTAAAAGGAATAAAGGTGTGGTCGTCTTCGAGTTGACGCTCACGAAGGTCGAAGAGCTGCTTGGCGAGCACGACAACCGAGCGGCCTTCTGGCGTCTCATCGGCGAGGGAGGCGAGTTGGGCGACATCGGCGACCTCTTGTTCGCTGTGGTTGCCCACCGGGAAGAAGTTGGCCGCCATTCGGTTACCGAGCGTGATGGTACCGGTCTTGTCGAGCAAAAGCGTCTGCACGTCGCCGGCAGCTTCAACGGCACGACCGCTCATGGCGAGCACGTTGCGCTGGACGAGTCGGTCCATACCGGCGATACCAATCGCTGAGAGCAAGGCCCCAATCGTCGTGGGGATGAGACAGACGAGGAGCGCCACCAAGACCACGACCGACACTGAAGCGCCGGCGAAGTTGGCGAAGGGAACCAGGGTCACCACGACCGGGATGAAGACGATCGTCAGGACCGCTAAGAGAATGGTGAGGGCTATCTCGTTCGGCGTCTTTTGACGATTGGCGCCCTCGACGAGCGCGATCATCCGGTCGATGAAGGTGTGGCCACGTTCGGCGGTGATACGGACGACGATTCGGTCCGAAAGCACTTTGGTGCCACCCGTCACCGCTGAGCGGTCACCGCCCGACTCTCGAATGACCGGCGCCGACTCACCGGTGATCGCCGACTCATCCACCGAGGCAATGCCTTCGATGATCTCACCGTCTGAGGGAATAACATCGCCGGATTCGCACACCACCAAATCGCCCTTGGCGAGTTCGGCGGCTGGGACCTGCTCTTCAGAGCCGTCTGGACGCAGACGTCGCGCCGCGGTTTCCGAACGCATCTTTCGCAGCGTGTCGGCTTGGGCCTTGCCACGACCTTCGGCCATCGCTTCGGCGAAGTTCGCGAAGAGCACGGTCAAGAAGAGCCAGACTGTGATTGACCATGTGAAGGTGCTCGGGTGAGCAAAGGCTTCGATGAGACTGATCACCGAGCCGACGAGCACGACGAACATGACCGGATTCTTTACTTGCGTCCGCGGGTCCATCTTGCGCACGGAGTCTTTTAAGGCTTGACGGATGATGGGGCCGTCAAAGAGACCTCTCGACTCAGCGACGCCGTGGGCACTCGGGCCCGTCGCGGGGGGGATGATAACTGTCGTCATTAGAAGAACCTCGTGTGGCTAAGTTGCTCGACTATCGGGCCGAGTGAGATGGCGGGGAAGAACGTCAGACCGCCGATGATCAAGATCACGCCGATGGTGAGTCCGACGAACATGCCATTGTTGGTTTTGAAGGTCCCCAGGGACTCAGGCACGACGTCCTTGATCGCGAGCGATCCGCCGAGGGCCAACGCGGGAATGATGATACCGAAGCGTCCGATCAACATGTCGATGGCGCCAATGATGTTGTAGAAGGGCGTGTTGCCCCCGAGGCCGCCGAAGGCTGAACCGTTGTTGTTGCCCTGGGACGTAAGGGCGTAGAGGATCTCGCTGAATCCATGCGGCCCGGCGTTCTCTATTCGCGATCGACCAACGACGACGGACACGGCTATGGCAGTGATGACAAGTACCACGATGGGCATCACTAGGGCCCCGAGACCCGCGAGTTTGACCTCTCTCGCCTGTATCTTTTTACCGAGGTACTCGGGCGTTCGTCCGATCATCAGCCCGCCGATGAACACCGCGATGATGGCGTAGATCAACAAGGTATAGAGCCCACTACCATCGCCACCCGGTGTGACCTCGCCCATCATCATGCCGGTCAGTAGTCCGAGGCCTCCAATAGGGGTAAAAGAGTCGTAGGCGGCGTCGGCCGATCCCGTGGAGGTACCAGTGGAGGCGACGCCAAAAAGTGCGCTCGACGTGTCGCCGAATCGCACTTCCTTGCCTTCGGTGTTGCCAACGGTGGCGTGAATGCCGGCGGCGGCAACGGCGGGGTTGTTCTGGTGCTCGCCGTAAGAGGTGAATCCGACCCACACGCCAAAGAGCAACACAATAACCGCCAACAGCGCGAAGCCGTGACTGATGCTCTTGACCATCTTGCCAAAGGTGTAGGTGAGGGCAACGGGAATCGCCAACACCAAGTAGATAGAGAGGAAGTTCGTGAGTCCCGTAGGGTTCTCGAAGGTTGTGGAGGAGTTCGCGTCGAGGAACCCGCCACCGTTGGTGCCGAGCTGCTTGATCGTTTCCATGAATCCGATTGGCCCACGCGCGATGGTCTGGCTGACGCCGTTTAGAACGTCGTGAAAACTCGCGGTGCCCGCCAGGGTCTGGACGGCGCCTTCGCCCACGAAAATGATGCCGAAGACAAAGGAGATCGGCAAGAGGATGTAGAACAAGCAACGCGTGATGTCGACCCAGAAGTTTCCAATCGTCAGTGACTTACGACGGGAGAAGCCTCGAACCATCGCGATCGCCACCGCGATGCCGACCGCTGGCGACACGAACTGCTGGACCGTGAGGGCGCCAATCTGAGAGAAGTACGACATCGTCGTCTCGCCCCCGTAGTTCTGCCAGTTGGTGTTGGTCAAGAACGAGGAGGCTGTGTTGAAACTGAGTGCTGGTCCCACGGCATCAAGGTGCTGGGGGTTCAGCGGCAGTGAACCCTGTAGGCGAATAATGACGTAGGTGAAAACTAAGGAGACGAAGGAGAAGATGACCAGAGCCCCGGCGTAACGCTTCCAGGTCTGTTCCTGCTCGGGGCTCGTTCCGAGCACGCGGTAGACGGGTCGCTCGACGAAGCCGAGCCAGTGGACACGGCCATCGAAGACCGCTTCCATGTAGGAACCTAGGTACCGCCACGTGAAGCCCAGAAGGACGACGAGGAGGAGGAGTGTGAAGAAGAAGCCCATTTAAAATTTCTCCGGTTTGAACATGGCGTAAGCGAGGTATGCGAACATCCCCCCGGAGACGATGAGAAGGACAATTTGGCTGAACGTCATACGCGATCCAACGCCCAGATGAGTCCGAGCATCGCGAGAGTTGCCACCACGAAGCCCAGTAGTGAGTAGATATCTGCCATGACTCGAGTCTTCCTTGGCCGTTCTGAACAGACTCTTTAATTCCTTATCTCGTTCTTCTTTTTCTCTTCATTTCCGATACCCATCGATCCTCATGCGGTTTCGGGTGATACTGAGTGAGTGCAAAGACGTCTCGTGGGTTCGAGTGCGGGTGTGGCGAGCGTCATCGTGTTGGGTGCGGTGCTGCTGCCACTGCGCAGTCACGTCACCGTCTCGACGGTCGCGTTGGTGCTCGTCATTCCGGTCGTCATTGGCGCGGTCATCGGCGGTTTCACCGCCGGCGTCGCGAGCGTCACCGCGGGCTTTCTCGTCTACGACTACGCTTTCATCCCGCCCTATCGAACGCTAGACGTCGGAACGTCGCAAAACTGGATAGCCCTTGGGGTCTACGTCGTCGTGATGCTGCTCGTAGTTCGCACCGTCCAACTGCTCGATACCACCCGTATGGAAGCCCGCCGAGGGCACGAAGTTCTGCGGCGGGTCTCAGAGGTATCTGAACTCCTCGTCGATGACCAACTCGTGGAAGATCTTTTGAAGACCATTGTCTCAACGGCCCGCACCGTGTTCAACGTTCCGGGCGTCTCGCTGCTCGAGCTCGAAGCGGGCCGTCTCGTGGTAGTGGCGAGTGACGGTGAACCGCTCACCAGCGAAGAACTACACCAACTCGACCCCCACTCGGGCCAGCCCATTCGCGTGGGCACGACGTCGGGCTCGACAAATGAACTACGCACCGTGGCACTCTCCTCGTCGGGGCGACCCTTAGGCATCCTGGCGATGCGCGGCGTGCCCATCCTCGAGTCAGAGAGTGCAGTGTTAAGTACGTTCGCTAATGACGCCGCGCTCGCTCTCGAAAGAGCCCAGCTACGTGAACAGGTCCTTCGCACGAAACTTCTCGAAGAGTCCGATCGTTTCCGCCGCGGTCTGATGGGCGCGGTCTCACACGACCTTCGAACCCCATTGGCCACAATAAAAGTTGCGTCGTCGACCCTCGCTAAGCGCGACGCGTCACTCTCCCCGGGCGACGTCGACGAACTCCACCAGCTGATTGACGTTGAAACTGACCGGCTGACACGTCTCGTGGCCAATCTGCTCGAAATGACGCGAATCGAAGCCGGCGTGTTGAGCCTGCGTCGAGCCGCGACGCCCATCAGAGAACTCGTTGACGAAGCAATGTCCACTATGGCTCCGTCAATCGACGATCAGCGCGTTGACGTCGTGCTGTCACCGGGACTGCCCAGCGTGAATGTGGACCGCGTGTTAATTGGACAGGTGCTCATCAATCTGCTCGACAACGCACTTCGTCACGCGCCAGCCAAAAGTGTGATCACCGTCAAGGGTGAGCGGCGCGGCACCCGGGTCGTCCTCTCGGTCTCTGATGAAGGTCCGGGCGTTCCTCCTGGAGACCGCGAGACAATCTTTGACCGCTTTACCCAGTTCAGCACCGGAGGTCGAGCCGGTCTCGGCCTCACTATCGTCAAGACTTTCGTCGAGGCGCACGGTGAACAGGTCTGGTACGAGGAAGTACCTGAAGGCGGCGCGCGTTTCGCACTCTCGTTGCCGGCGTCCGTCGACACGGGAAATTGAGTCATGGCCCACGTACTGGTGATCGACGACGACTCGTCGCTACTTCGCGCTCTTCGACTGGGCCTCGAATCGGGAGGCCACGAGGTCACGACGGCGACGAATGGCGAGAAGGGAATTTCCGAGACTGCGCTCAAGTCGCCCGACGTCGTCGTATTAGATATTGGCTTACCCGACATTGATGGACTGGTTGTTACTCAGCGAATTCGCCAGTGGAGTGACGTGCCGATCATTGTCTTATCCGCAACGGGCGACGAGAGTCGCAAGATTGACGCGCTGAACTGGGGGGCGAACGACTACGTCACCAAGCCCTTCAGCATGGGCGAGTTAGAGGCGCGTATCCGCGCGGTACTGCGCGGTCGTCCAACTCTTAGTGACGATCAAGAACCAACGACGCTGACCCTTGGCGACCTCGAGATGGACTTCGTCCACCACGAGGCGCGCCTCGATGGCGCCAAAATCGAGCTCACCGCTAAGGAGTTCAATCTGCTGGCCTATCTCGCTCGCTACGCCGGTCGTCTCTGTACGCACCAAATGATCCTCCACGCGGTGTGGGGACCGGGATATCGCGACGAAGCGTCCTACGTGCACGCATACGTACACCGACTGCGCCACAAGTTAAATGACGAGGACGGTGTTCTCATTCAAACCACGCCAGGAGTTGGTTACAGCTTGGCACCGCGGGCCGAATAACGGATTAGGCCGATGCACCAGCGAAGGCCTTCGTCGCGGCGGTCGAGTCGATCATCATTGATCCGACCACGGGATCGCTCCTCAACTTGACCACCAATCAACAGGGTCCGGTTAGCCCAGAGAACATCGTGCAACATGAAATGGTCAACTCCATCCATAGTGTGACGTCGACCAGACGCAATGCAATTGGGCCTCTTCCTTTCGGAAGAGGCCCAATTGGACTTGGTGGCGGGGGCAAGATTTGAACTTGCGACCTTCGGGTTATGAGCCCGACGAGCTACCAGACTGCTCCACCCCGCGATGAAGACCTTCACTCTACTCGCTGTTTGCGAAGTTCCGAAAGCCGAATTTGCAGGGCCCCGCTGAACTTTTAAAGTCGTTCGGTTAGCCTAACCTAAATGAAACCGCGGCGCTCCCCTTTGCCGGCCTCGGTGACAAGTTTCACGTCGACCGCGCCAATTTGCCGTTCCGTCGAACTCACTGCGTTCTTCGATGAAGCTAGGGGCACGCGATGATCCCTGACCCTCAGATTCACAAGATCCGAAAGGGAAAGTTCGCCGTGACCCTGGGCGTTGCGGCGATGGCCTCACTCGCGCTCTCCGCCTGCGGCGCATCGAGCGATGGCGCAGCCACAGTTTCACTCACCCTCTACAGCGGCCAGCACGTCGCGACCACCGACTCGATCGTTGCGGGATTCGAAAAGGTCAACCCCCACATCAGCGTCGCGGTGCGCAGCGGCGACGAGGATACCTTTGACGCGCAGATCGTGGCCGAAGGTTCACGTTCTCCCGCTGACGTCTTTTACTCGGAGAACTCACCAGCCCTCACGTATCTCCAGCAAAAGGGCCTGCTCGCCAAGGTCGACTCATCGACACTGGCTAAAACGCCCGCAAAGTTCAACTCGCCCCAAGGTGAGTGGGTGGGCGTTTCGACACGAGTGAGCGTACTCATCTACAACCCGTCGCTCATAAAAAAGAGTGCACTGCCCACCTCTGTTCTCCAACTCGCGAATCCGAAGTACAAGAACGAACTCGCCTTCGCTGCGGGCGAGACCGACTTTCAGTCGATCGTGACCTCGGTTCTCAGGGCCCACGGTAAGCGAGCAACGCTCGCGTGGTTGAGCGGCATCAAGTCCAACGCCGGAAGTCATCTCTACCCGGACAACGAAACCATCGCCAACGACGTCAATCGTGGTGTGGTGGCCCTTGGCGTCGTCAACCAGTACTACTGGTACCGCATGCGCGCCGAAATAGGTGCGGCGAACATTCATTCCGCGATTACGTACTTCGCGCCGCGCGATCCGGGTTACGTGATTGACGTTTCGGGCGCGGCGGTCTTGAAGTCGTCAAGGCACCTGGCCGCGGCGCAGAAGTTCCTCGCCTTTATGGTCTCGGCCAAAGGTCAAGAGATCATCGCTCACTCCACCAGCTTTGAGTACCCCGTAGCGTCGGGCGTGACCACGGCCGAACCCGAAACCCCCCTTGGCCAACTTCAGCCCTACCTTATCGACATCGCTCAACTGGGCACGGGTTCAAAGGCCATCGCACTGTTGCGCGAGGAGCAGTTGTTGTGATGCGAAAAATCGACGCCGGGCTCATCAAAACAAGCAAGTCGCTACGCGCGTGACGCTCACTCCTACACCAACGCCGTCGAACGAACGCGAGTCACGAAAGGTGAAGGCGAGCCCGACGCGTCGTCGACGGCCTCATCCTCGTCCACTGCTCGCGCTCAGTTTGCTGGTCGTGGCCGTGCTGGCCCTCCCGCTCTCGTTTCTCATCACCGAAGCCACCAACGCGGGCACGTCGAACGTGTGGCATCTCATCTGGCGTTCACTCACCGCGACGTTGCTGTGGGATACCGTGCGCCTGACGGTGGTGGTCACAATTCTTTGCGCAGTCATTGGCACCCTGGCTGCGTACTTTGTCGAGCGCACCGATCTTCCAGGACGCCACCTCTGGGCCGTGCTCGTCGTCATACCCTTCGCGATTCCCGACTTCGTCGTGAGCTTTGGTTGGTCGTCGCTCTCGACGTGGGTCGAGGGTTTTCGCGGTGCCGTGCTCGTGATGACGCTCGCCGTCTATCCCCTCGTGTACCTCCCGGTAGCGGCGAGTTTTCGCGGCGCCGATCCCGGCCAAGAAGAGATTGCGCGCAGCCTCGGCGCGAGTCGCCTCTCAACGTTCTTCCGCGTCACGCTCGGCCAAGCACGACGGTCGATCCTGGGCGGATGCCTCTTGGTCGCACTGGTCATCTTCGCGGAGTACGGGGCCTTTGAGATCTTGGGCTATCGGACGTTCACGACCGAGATCTTCGGCGAATTCACCATTGGCTTTGATACGGCCTCAGCGTGCGCGCTTTCACTCGTGCTCGTCCTTCTTTCATTTTTCGTACTCTTTGGCGAAGGAGCGATGCGCGGCCGAGGCCGCGTCGCGCGCACTGGCCCCGGCGTACAGCGAATCGCCACGCGTCGGCCCCTTGGTCGAGCTAAGTACCCGGTTCTCTTCGCCTTCGTGGCACTCGTCGGTGCCGCGCTCGGTGTACCGGTTGGTTCGTCGCTCTACTGGATGTTCGAAGGTGGCGCGCACGCACTGAGTGGCGTCTCGCTCGTCTCCGCCGCGCTCACGACGGCTGGTTACAGTGCCGCGGCGGCGGCCATTGCGACACTCATGGCCCTGCCCGTAGCCCTTCTCGTCGTGCGCTATCCGAGCCGACTTCGTTTGCTTTTGGCGCGATCAACGTTTCTGATCCTCGCCATGCCCGGACTCGTCGTCGCTCTCGCCCTTACGTACTTCTCCGAGCAGCACGCGCAGAGTTTCGGTTACGGGACCCCACCGCTGCTCATCTTTGCTTACGCGCTCATGTTCTTTCCGCTCGCGCTCGTTGGCGTGCGCACCTCCCTCGCCCAAGCACCCCTCGCCATAGAAGAGGTCGCGAGTTCGCTCGGCGTAAGTCGTCTCGGTGTCTTTCGCCGCGTGACACTCCCACTGGTCGCGCCCGGTCTTGGTGCGGCGTTCTGTCTCGTGTTTCTCTCTGGCGTCACCGAGCTGACCGCGACGCTGATACTCATTCCCACCGGCGTGCAGACCCTCGCCACCCAGTTCTGGGCTTACCAACAGAATCTGTCGTACGGTCAGGCCGCGCCCTTTGCCCTGGTGATGATCCTGATCTCGGCGGGTCCGGCCTACGTGCTCGGGCGCTTCTTTGATCGACTGCCAGTGCGCCGCACTTCGTCTCCAGTAAATAGGGTGCTGGCGTGAGCGATCTCGAGATCACGGGACTCGACAAGTCCTATCGGACCCAGTCAGTACTACGCAACCTTGACCTCACGGTCAAGGAAGGTACTTTCGTGTCAATACTTGGACCCTCGGGCAGCGGCAAGACCTCGCTCCTTCGCGTTATCGCGGGCTTCGACCGAGCCGACCGGGGAACCGTTCGCCTCGGTGAAAGCATCGTCGATGATCCAACGCACTTCATCGAGCCTGATCGACGCCGCATTGGCTACGTCCCCCAGGACGGAAGTCTCTTCCCCCATCTCTCGGTCATGGCCAACGTGGGCTTTGGTCTTGCCCGGCGCGACCGCAACGGTACGAGAGTTGAAGAACTTCTCGAGATGGTCGGCCTCGGTGGAATGGCCGAGCGTTACCCCCACCAACTCTCGGGCGGCCAACAACAACGCGTCGCCCTCGCGCGAGGTCTCGCCATCGATCCGGATCTGGTCCTGCTCGACGAGCCGTTTTCTTCCCTCGACGCGAGTCTTCGTGCGTCGGTGCGCCACGACGTGCGTCTCGTTCTAAGAGAAGCGGGCACCACCGCGATCCTCGTGACCCACGATCAGGACGAAGCTCTCTCGTTGGCCGACCAAGTCGCGATCATGCACGACGGTCACGTCAGCCAGTGCGACGCGCCAGCGACCCTCTACGCCAAACCTTCGACGCCCGAACTCGCGAGAGAACTCGGTGAAGTCAACTTTCTCACCGGCACGAAGGCGCGCGACGGCGTCGAGACGCCACTGGGAACGTTGCGACTCGAGAGCTCGTCCTCCGACCTCAAAGGCGCCAGTGACGGCACCGCACTGCTCGTGCTTGTTCGTCCTGAACAGATCGTCATCGACACTGACCTCAGCGAAGCTCGCGGCACCGCGACGGTGGTGCACACCGAGTTCTACGGCCACGACGCCGTCGTGAAATTGCGCGCCGACTGGGATGAGTCAATCTTCATCACGGTGCGCACGTCGGAGGCCTCGGCGCTGCCGTTACGAGAGTCTTGCGTCGCGCTACGTGTTCGCGGATCCGTAGTTGCCTGGCGACAATAGAAGTCCGTCGCCATTGTTGATTGTTTGATGAGAATGCGCGCGGTGCCCTCGACATCAAGCAATTTTCTGGTTAGAGATGGTCGCCACAGTTACGAGAGAAAACCGCACTCACTAATGTTCTTCGAAACTTCACTGCGCGATAGGGCCCTTCGCTTTGTATATCCCACGCACCTCACCTATAGTCGAAGTGACCCCTCACATGGCAAAGATCTCATCGTGGGGCGTTTCAACCACTTGACGAAGCTTTGGAGGCTCAATGAAAAATCCGTTCGGAAGTAGAAAATCGCGCGTCGCGCGTCCGGTAACACTGAGAACGAGATTGGTGGCCTCGACGTCGGCTTTGTTGCTCGTCGCGGGCATGTCCTTCGTTGCCACGGCGAGCGCCTCGGCGGCAACGTTGACTCCCCACGCCGCTTCTACGCAAGTGTGCAAACTCTCCATTGCGAGCGGCTCGGGCGTTGTCGTTCCTGGCGTCATCGTCGCTGGCGTGATTGCCGGTAGCACGACCATTCTCATTGACTGCGACGCCGCCTCCGGCGCGGCCATCGTCGCTGAAGCGTCGATACTCGCCGCCATGGGCGACGCCAGCGTCATCACCAGCGGTTTGGCGGACATCAGCGCAACCGCTCAATTTACGGCAGCCCCGACTGACACAGGATGTCCCGCCGGTGTGGCCGGCTCGTGTGAGACCGCGACCTTTCCGATTCCCGCGACCTTCACTTCCGGTGACCCCAACGCCGTCTGTCCTCCCTCACAAGCTGAGATCAACGCTGGCGACTTTGGGTGCGCCATCGCGGTCGTAAACGCTCAAGAGTCTCCCGTTGCTGAGTACTTAATCGATTACGCATCGCAGACCGCGCCACCAAACGCGCCAACGATCACCGCGCTGCAGTCCAAGGGTTCGGCGGGCAGTGCGATCAACGTCGCCGATACTGCCGGCGCAACCGGATACTGGTGGGGCGCGGCAATTCAACTTGTCCAAGCCACCGCGACCCAGACGGCCCCAGTGACCCCACCCTCGAGTTGTACCGGTACTGGCTACGGTGACGTGCCGGCGGGATTCTTGGGCGTGCTGTGGTACTCAGCGGCCAATCCGACAGCCCCAATAGTTGGTAGTGCCGCGGGCGTCACCATCTCGAACGACTGTTACGACGGCACGACCTTGCACGCACCGACGCTGAGTGGAACGATCACCGTTCCCGCGTCCGTCGTCAGCGGTACCACCTACGAGGTGTACCTCTGCGAAGCCAATACCACGCCTTACCCGATCAACGACACGACCGGTGCGTGTGGCGCACAGTCGATTGACGCCTCCTTCCCCTTCACCGCAGCCGCGGGCGTCATCTCACAGAACTTGCCCCAGGCGAGCACGGCCACCGCGCCGACGTCCTCGGCGTTCACGGACCAACTCACCACCAGTGGTAACACCGGCGCGGTGACGTACACCCAGACGAGCGGTAATCCCAGCATCGTGGTGTCCAGTACGGGCGCCGTGACCACCTCGGGCGCACTCGCGGCCGGCGTGTACACCGCAACCGGTACGACCAGTGACACCGGTACCGACACGGGAACGTTTACCTTTGCGCTCACGGTCACCGCCGTCACGGTCACGCCGCCGCCCGCGCCAAAGGCCTCCAAGGTCACTGGCGAGGCGATTCCCGGCAAGACCGTCAAAGTCGTCATCAGCGGCTCGGGCTTCATCAAGGGAGCGAAGATTTCGGGCCACACGGGCACCACGGCCACCGTCCTCGCGACGACCGCGACGCGTCTAACGGTACGAGTCAAGGAGATCAAGACCGCCAAGAAGGGCACCTACGTGTTCACGATCAAGTTCACGAGCGGCAAAAGAGCCACGGTGAAGTACATCGTTAAGTAGTTACTCGTCGCCTCGAGCGACCTGGAACGAGGCCCCCTCCATAGGAGGGGGCCTCGTTGTTTCTAGAATCCCAAAGTGTTATCAAACGCTAAATCTGCTGGTACCTTTCGGGCGCTGCGCGTTCGCGACTTCGCACTGCTCTGGTCGGGGCAGACGGTGTCCTCACTCGGTGACGGCATATTCACTATCGCGCTAGCCATCGTCACGCTGGAAATCGACCACCACCCCTCGGGTATTGCGTTGGTCTTTGCCGCTCGCGCGATTCCTTCAGTCCTTCTAGCCCTCGTTGGCGGTGTGGTCGTGGACCGCGTCTCACGCCGTCTCGCCATGTTGAGTTCGGACGTCGTACGAGGCTTCACGGTGGGCGTGATTGGTCTCTTGATCGCGAGAGGCGAGTTGAGACTGTGGGAACTCATTCTGATGGCGGCCATCTTCGGCGCCGCCGATAGTTTTTTTTCTCCTGCCTCGACGGCAATCATGCCCGAGTTGCTTTCGCCCGAGTTATTGGTGCCGGGCAACGCACTCAGTCAGATGAGCTTTCAGTTAACCCAGGGACTTATTGGTCCGGCCATTGGCGGCATTGTGGTGGCCGCGATTGGCACGGCCTGGTCCTTTGGTTTCGACGCCGCCAGTTTTTTTGTTTCAGCGCTCTGTCTCTCACTCGTGCGAACAAGAAGTCACACCAAGAAGTCTGGGCAGTCGCCCTTAGAAGACGCTCGCGAGGGACTTCGTTACGTCATAAAGCGTCACTGGCTCTTCTTCTCCATCATTGGCGCGGCGCTGGCCAACTTCTTTGGCATGGCGCCCCTCAGCGTCCTCCTCCCACTCTTTGTTCGTCAAACGTTGCACGCCAGCGCCCTGAGCCTTGGTCTGGTCTTCGCGGCCGGTGGCGCAACGGGGATTGTTGCTTCACTGATCGTGGCGCGCATGGGACCGCCTCGTCGTTCGGTGAGCGTGTTGTGGATTGCTTACGGAGCGAGCGGGATGGCGATTGTTGCACTCGCTTTCGCGCCCAACGTCGTCGTGACGATTCTGATCACGGCGGTTGAAGTTGGACTCATGATCTACGGCGACGTGTTGTGGTTCGCGATGATGCAGCGACTCGTCCCTCACGAAGTCTTGGGTCGAGTCTCGTCACTCGTCTTTCTCTTTGCGTTCTCGCTCGGGCCACTGGGCATTCTCTTTGGCGGCGTCGCGGCGAGCGCCATTGGAACTCGCCACGCGCTGCTCCTGTGCGGTCTGATCTCTGGTCTCATTTGCTTTGGGGTGCTGCTCGTTCCCGGTGTTCGAGACCCGGAGCTCATTGAGAACTTTTCAGCGCCGCTCGATGGAAAGCCACCGCCCAACGACCTCGGCGACACGGGTCGTACCTCACTGAACTGAGCGTTGGAAGAGTGGCCAAGAGTAGGGTCTCAACTGTGAATGAGGACCAGTTGCGCACTGAACTTGAAGAGATCGTCAAGGGCGACGTGACGTTTAGCGGTGCGCACTCTCCCGACGATCTTCACGACGAGTCACTGCACGTCCGGGTTCGCGAACCCTTCGCCGTGGTTCGCCCCCACTCGACCGAAGAAGTGGCCAGTCTTTTGAAGTGGGCAACGCGGCACCAGATCGCCGTGACGGCGCGCGGTTCCGGCACGGGACTTTCTGGCGGCGCCGTCCCGGTCAACGGCGGATTGGTTATCTGCTTTGACCGCATGCGCGACGTACTGCGCGTCGACGTTCGCGACCACGTGGCCGTCGTCCAGGCGGGTATTACGCTACGCGAACTCGGCGAGAAACTGCGCGGCACCGGTCTGCACTACCCCGTCTACCCCGGCGAGCTCTCTGGTTCGCTCGGCGGCAACGTCAACACCAACGCGGGGGGCATGCGGGCCGTTCGACACGGCGTCACGCGCAATCACGTGCTCGGCCTCAAGCTCGTGATGATCGACGGCACGATTATCTCTACGGGTGGACCGGTCGTGAAGACGTCCTCGGGCTACGACATCACTCAACTAATCATCGGCAGCGAAGGGACGCTCGCGCTCGTGACCGAAGTCACGCTCAAACTTTCGCCCGTGCTCGAACACAGCGCCACCATGCTCGTGCCCTTCGACGACCTACACGCCGTAATGAAGATCGTGCCGACGCTGGTCTCCTCGGGCCTCGCGCCCTCGCTCCTTGAGTACCTCGACGTCCTCACCATGGCCTCGCTCACCAGAGCCACCGAACTGCAACTCGGCATCGACGCCCAGGTGGCTGAAAAGACGGCGGCCTACCTCATCGTGGTGCTCGAGACGAGAACCAAAGAGCAACTTGAGCTAGACCTCATCGAAGCGGCGACGCTTCTGAGCGACGCCGGCGCGTTGGACGTCTACGTGCTGGAGGGAACAGCGGCAACGAGTCTGATTGAAGCGAGAGAGCGCGCCTTTTGGATCTCGAAGGCGGCGGGCGCGCACGAGATTATTGACGTCGTCGTACCGCGCTCTACCGTTCCCGACTTTCTCGACCAAGTGACTGAACTTGCGAAGCGCTACGACGCCTTCGTGGCGGGTTGTGGGCACGTGGGCGACGGCAACGTGCACATGTCGGTCTTTCAACCAGACGAAACGCGCCGCAACGAACTCTTGCTCGAGCTCTTTCGCGCCGGTGTCAATATGGGCGGCGCCATATCGGGCGAACACGGATTAGGAATGGACAAGCGCGGTCCCTACCTCGCCCTCACTGATCCTGCTCTCGTCGCCCTACAACGACAGATAAAGAATGTCTTCGACCCAGCTGGCCTGCTCAATCCCTTTCGCCACCTCGACGCGCGCGACGACGCCACGGCGCTCGTACAAGCGAAGGCGCCGAACTAAATCGCTACGAGTGGCCGAGGGCGTTCTGAGCGAGCTGGATCTGATGATTCATTGCGTTCACGTAGACCTGGTACTTGCCGAGGTTGCCGTTCGCGAGAGCAGTCTGCGCGTCGGCGTAGTCAGCGACGGCTTGATCGAGGTACGTGGTTGCCGTGTTGGTTGTCGGCGTGGTGCCAGAGCCCTTACCCTTCGACCCAGTACCCGAACCGGGTCCCGAAAGCCCGCTGACGTTCTGGCCGAGCACGTCGGTTAACGCTCCGGCCAACGTGGGTTCGATGCCGACGTCTTGATTAAAGACCGCGATCACGTAGCGCAGTTGGGGCAATGGGTTCGACGTGCTCGTGACGTAGAGCGGTCGGATGTAGAGCACACTCGAATCGAGCGGCACCGTCAAGTTGTTGCCCAAGATCACCTTCGAGCCGTGTTGGTCGAGGGGCGTGATGATCTTGGAGACCTTGGAGGTCTGCTGGATCTCGGAGTCGGCTTGCAGGGGACCGGTGACCGTCGTGCCCCGAGGCGTCTCGTAGACACTGAGGCGCCCGTAGTCATTCGGATCACTCGTCGCGACCATGAAGGCCGTCAGACCCTGGACCGCGGCTGAGTTGCCGGTCGGCACGAAGTCAATGGTTTCAAGCAGCTGTTGATGGTTGGCGTTGGGCAGCGATCCGACTTGGAAGACGGGACTCATCGGGGCCAGCGTCGAAGAGACCACGTTACCCGCGGCGTTGTGGACGGTGCTGCGCGCGAGTGCCTGGCTGGGTGAACCCGCGCCCGTCGTGGGCGAAATACTCCAGCGGTCCGACGCACTGTAGAACGAGCTCGCCGAGGTGATGTGGTAGCGACCGAGCGTCGCAGCCTGGACCGAGAAGAGGTCACTCGGGTAGCGCAGGTGCGTGCGAATCGTCGACGGCATCGAACTCATGGGCAGGAACATCGTCGGGAAAGCCGATCGGTAGGCCTTCAATATCGGGTCGCTGGGGTCGTTCGCGTAGAACTTCATCGACCCGGTGTATGCGTTGACGACGACTTTCACCGAGTTGCGCGCGTAGTTAAAGCTTTGGGGCAGTCCGCCGGTGTTCATCTGAAGGCTGGAGGCGTTCTCACTGTAGGGGTATTCGCTCGTCGTCGTGTAACCGTCGAGCACGTACTGGACTTCACCGTTGGCGATGACGGCGTAGGGCTGAGAGTCAAAGGAGAGAAACGGCGCGGCCTTTTGGGCCATCTGGCGCACGTCGCGCACGAACAACACGCGACTCTTCGAGTCGATTTGATTCGAGATCAAGAAGTTGAAGTCACCGAGTCGAAGTGCCAACGCCATGCGCGAGAAGATGCCCCCGACCGCGACGCCGCCGGTACTCGCGTAGTGACTCTCAACCGGCGTACCGGCGTTCGCGCCAGTGTTCACTTGATAGTCGAGTTCGGGCTGCTTGGTGTTGGCGACGACCCAGCCGGGGTCGTTGATGCCGAAGTAGATATCGGGCTGGGTCAACGTCGGCATGCCGTTGCTTGACGAGGGTGGAACATTCGAGACCACGAAGTTGGGGTTGCCCGTTGAGGTGTCGACTTCGTTCGCCGCGATGACCGCCGCGCCGATTCCGTGCGTGTACTGGAGGTGCTCGTTGACCCAACTCTGTGAGGGCAGGTTGGCGGGATTGAGTTGACGCGCACCAATGTCCACGGGCGTCAGCTTCTTGTTGATGTAGTAGCGGTCCACCGACAGGTTCGAGAATGAGTAATACGATCGAATCGACTGACGGCGCGTCACCGTCTCGAGGGCGATCTGACTGGATGGGTCCCAGAGTCGAATGTTGTTCAACGTCGGCTTATCGGCCTTGATCTGGCTCTCCGAGATCGACGTCGACGCGGCGAAGGAGTGGTACTTCACCTTGTCAAGGCCGTAGGCGGCGCGCGTTGCGGTGATGTTGCGCTGGATGTAAGGCGCCTCGAGTGACTGCTGGTTGGGTCCGACCTTGAGAGCCTGGAGGAACGTGGGGTAGAGCACGCCAATAACGAGCGCGACGAAAGCCCACAGTCCAACCGCCACCACCGGCAGGGACCAGCCCCTCGAGCGGACGTTGTAGAGGAGAATTGCCGAGGCGGCCAGTGAAAGGTAGAAGAGAATCGTCAGGGCCGGCAGTCGCGCGTGGATGTCGGTGTAGCTCGCGCCCTGGGCGAAACCGTTCGAGGAGTTAACGAGCTCCCATTTGGCGACCAAATATCCAGCCGCCTTCATGAGCGCGATAGCCGCGCCAATGACCGAGAGGTGGGCCTTCACACGAGGCGAGACGCGCGGGGTGGCGCGCGTGGTGCGAATACCACCGTTGAGGAAGTGAAAACCGGCCGTGACGATCAAGGCGAGGATGAAAATGACCAGGAACCACGTGATGACGTAGGAGACGAACGGCAGCGTGAACACGTAGAAGCCGTAGTCCTTATGAAAGACCGGGTCGGTCAGGCCGAACGTCTGGGCGTGCGAAAAGAGCAGGTACTTCTGCCACTGGCCCGAGGCGTTCAGTCCCGCGATGAGGCCCATAACGATCGCAATGGCCGCGTACACGCGCTTGGCGTACGGGCGAACGACGTTCTGAAAACGCCGCACGACCTCGTCTTCGGGGTCAAAGGAGAGATCGCGCGCACCGAATCGATCGGTCAGCAAAAGGTTGCCCCACATGATGAAGAAGAAGATCGCGCCAAAGGTCAGCGCCAGTCCGACCTTTATCCAAAACAAAGTGGAAAAGACGCTCGAGAGTCCCACCGAAGAGAACCACATCTGATCGGTCCACAGCACGGACAGATTACGGAGCGAAAGAAAGCCCACCAAGAGCACGACGAACGCCAAGCCAAACCAGAAACGCCGTGAAAGTCGCCCAAGACGACGCGGGCGTTGGGAAACGTCGGTGGGACTGCGCACCTTGAGAGCCTACGACTTATTTACACCGGAACGACAGTGCACGCGCAACCCGCGTGCAACGGAGGGTACGGCGAACCACTCGGGAAGTTCCCGCCGGCGAGACGTTCACCCGACGAGGCGTCGAGCGCGCAGGCGTCACAGGGTACGTCGCTAGGCGCCGCGAAAAATCGAATGGTACGACCACGGGCCGCGGTGACGACGCCTAAATGAAAGGCCCGTCGTGCGGCGTCGGTGCAGAGACGCTCGACTCGCGCGCCGCGCCATTCGCGATACGCCGCGTTCACCCGCTCGGGACCGTCACCGCTGGCGTCAGAGAGGATTCGCTTGCGCAACGCCAGTACTATCGTCACCGCGAGATCGGCCACGCAGTCCTCGAGCGCGGCGGCGCCGACAGCGTCCCCCGCCACGCTCCCCTCGTCTTTGGCGAACTGGACCCCGGCGACGGCCGCGTGGGTCAGGGCGTCGTGGGCCGCCTCGGCGTAGCGAGCGCGCTGGGCGTGTTCGTCTTCAAGCTCGGTCGTGATCATTGCCTTGACGTCTCGAAGTCGCTCCAGCATGATGTTCTGATCGTCCTGCAGAGCGCGCTTCACGCGCCGCGTGAGTACTGACAGGGACTCATCGAGTGCTTCATCACGACGGTGAAAGAGCTCACCGACGGGCGTCTCGAGTTTGTGGACGGGGGCCTTACGAGGGGCGGGCGCCGAGGCGCCGCGCTCTTCGAGCGTGGCTTTGCGGAGTCGCGCAAAGATCTCGTTCACGACGTCGGTGCCTGACGGGTCGTCCTCTAATAACGACTCCTCCGTCGAGGGAGCACCCTTCGGGCTCTTTCGAGCCCGTGGTTTAGCCTCGCTCGCGCCATCGGCGGCGTCGGGCGCGTTCTCTGATACTTCGCGCAGAGGCGTGCCCGCGAGCAACTCTTCTTCGGTCGGTTCGGGAGCGACTGGATGTAGTCGCAGCGCGTCAAGCGCGGCACCGCGCGCGACTTCATCGGACAAATTAATGCCCAGCAGTACGTCCTCGACCTGTTGGCGCACGGTGGCGACGAACGAACCCAGCGTGTCACGCGCGGCGCGCAGTTGTTCAATCTGTAGGTGCAGGGCCTTGCGCTTGACGGCCAGGTCGTTCAAGACCGTGCGACGTGCTTCGTTCGACTGCTCAACGATTGCGCGGCCTTGCTCTCTCGACCTGTCGATGAGCGCTTCACCGTTCACCTTGGCCGAGTCGATGAGTCGCTCGGCCGCCGAGCGTGCGTCAAGATCGATTTGTCCGGCGGTGTTCTCAGCCTCAGTTATGAGAGCCGTCGCTCGCTCTTGCGCTTCAATCAGGTGGCCGGCGCTGCGCTGTTGACTCTCGGCGAAGACTTGGGCACTGCGTTCCTGGGCTTCGGCGGTGACGCGTCCGGCCTCTTCGTGGGCCGAGCGCAGAATCGCTGCACTCTGTGAACCCAACGCGCCGGCCAGCGTCGCTTCGTCAAACGTGGGATTCGCGGCGCGGCGTTGGGCTTCGGCGAGTTGCTCTTGGAGTTCGCGAATGCGGTGTTCGAGGTGGCCCATCTCGCGAGCGGCGGCCTCTAAATGGAGACGAACCTCATTGGGGTCAAGTCCCCCTTTTCGCAGGGTTGTGAAGTTGGCCCGAGTGATCTCGGACGACGACTGACGCGTCGTGGAAAGAATTCGCCGGTCGTCCATTCCTTACAGACTACGAGGTGGAGCACCAGAATTTTGGCTTACGACGGCTTAGTAAGAGGCCGGGGTTTCACGCCGCCAAAGGCACGCAGGTCGCGCAGCACCTGCTGGAGCGTCGTGACGCCAAGAATTTTGAGACCCGCTTGGTGGGCGGCGCGCGCACCGGCGAGGTTGGCGTCGCCCACGGGCACGATGAAGTACGAAGCCCCCGCGTTATGGACCGCGACGGCCTTCTCTTCGACACCTCCCACGGGTCCGACGGCCCCATTGAGCGAGATGGTGCCGGTCACGGCGATGATGTGGTGACCCGTGAGCGAGCCGCCGCTCAACTTGTTGATCAGCGTCAACGTCATGGCGAGACCAGCCGACGGCCCACCAATGTTGGCGGTGTTAATGGTTATTTTGGCGGGTAGCTGATACTGAATATCGTCTTCAAGTCCAATACCCAGCCACGAGGCGTTACCTTCAGTCACTCCGTTACACGTCGCGTTCGCCGAACCCCCCGGCGTCGGCGCGGTGACGATGTTCACGGTGGTTGGTGGCTTCCACGACAGTGCGCCCGAATTCGAGATCTTCACCCGATCGACGCTGAGCTTCAGCACCGCGCCGGGTGCGCGACCGTGCAGATACGTAAAGAGTTGACACGACGAATGAATCGACGTGCCGTTGACGCCGACAATGTCGTCGCCCACGTTGAGGCCGGCCTTACTCGCGGGCGAAGGCGTGACGACCGCGTTCACGATGGTGCCCGTCGGCGTCGCGGGCACGTGCCAACCGAGCGTGCGAAAGGCCGTGACCTCGGCCGCTTGTTTTGCGTCACGCATCTGGAGGAAACCCTGTGCGGCGAGTTCCGCGTCCGAGACACCCGGCTGCGTAAGTTGATTAGCAGTAACGAATTGGACGTGGGACTGAAAGTGATCGGCGATCCACTGCCAGGGCGTCAACTGACTCAAGTAGACGTCGGCGAGCATGATCGTGTCGTGTTTGGGGTTTGTCACAACGCCGCGTATCTTCACCAAAGGCGCAACGGGCGTCGCGGAACCGGGCGTTATGGCGTACTCGTTCGTGTGGATGTGCTCGAGCCCGTAGAAGAGCACGATGAGGATGGCGCCAACCAGCAGGAGCGTCGTGCGGCGACGACGTTCCTTAGAAGGTGGTGGAATGGGTGAGTGCAAGGTGATGACGCAACGCTAGTAGAGCCCCTCGCGGACGAACTCCTTCGCGCGAGTTTCGCCTTTGACGATGACAGCCACGCAGTTTTGCTAGCCAACCTCCAGGCAAAGAACGTTCGCCACCGCGTACTGGCGCTTCGAGGGCTCACGCGTCGGTCGCTCATGACGCCGGAACTATGGCAACAAGGCCTAAGCGACGGGGACGTCGAGATACAGCGCGAGTCCTTGCAACTCTTCGCTCACGATGAACTGAACGATCCCGACGTTCTCGCGCTGGTCGTCGAGCTCCTTGGCGACGATGACGATTTGGTTGTCGAAGGGGCCGCGTTCGCGCTGGGCGAACATCTCTTTGACGATGCGGTGGTGGAGCTCTGCGAGGTGGCGGCGAGTCACGAGGACGCCAGGTGTCGCGAGTCCGCCATCGCGGCACTGGGCTCAATCGGTGACGACCGAGGTCGCGCGACCGTTCTCAACGCACTGAAGGACAAGCCGGCCATTCGCCGTCGGGCCATCGTCGCACTCTCGAACTTCGAAGGCCCCGACATTGAGGCCGCCCTCGACGAGGCCGGCGAAGATCGTGACTGGCAGGTGCGCTCCACCGTAACGCAGTTACGCAATCAGGACGATTAGCGGTCAGCGCTGCGAAAGAGCGCGTGCAGCGAGGCCATCTCTTCGAGACAGGCCAGCAGGCCATGAACGACGACCAAGTCGGCCTGATCCGCGACGTTCACTTCAACTCCAGTACTCGTGGCGACGAGTTCGTCGAAGTCACGCAGGTTCGCGTGACCGCCAACCAGAGTCATGCCTCGCGCGCTGACGTCTTGTGAGAGGTCCGGCGGCGTATCGCCCAGACACTCTTGAATCATGCGTATCGTCGACTGCAACACGTCGTGCGCCGCCGCGTTGACGAGGTCGGCGCTCACTTCAACTTCTACCAACTCGCCTCGATCGACGGTGCGCGCGAGCACTACTTCAGAGAGTCCCGACGTGCTCCCGAGCGCCGATCCCAAGGTGCACTTGAGCCTTTCAACGACCGCCGGCGCCACGACGATGCCCAAGTTGAGTCGCAGCAACGTCGCGATCGCGGCGTCGACGTCGATGCCACCGAGTCGACGCGCGCCACCGGTGACGATGCCGCCGAGCGAAATGATCGCGGCCTCCGAGGCGCCGGCACCGAGCAGCGTCACCGCCGAGCCGATCGGGTCTTGCACCGGGAGACCGAGACCAATCGCCGCGGCCAGGGGCGCTTCGATCAAGGAGACCTCGCGCGCACCGGCTTGAATCGCGGCTTGGCGAAGTGCTCGGCGTTCAATGGCCGTCGCGAGCGAGGGAACACTCATTACCACGCGGGCCCGACTGAGTTTGGACACACCCGCGCGGTCAAAGAGCGCCTCAATGAGACGCGCCGTCACGTCAAAATCAACGGTGGCGCCCTGAGAAAAGGGTCGAAAGACGATGACGTGTCGAGGGGTGCGTCCAACGAGTTCGAGTGCGCCGTGTCCGAGGTCAAGCACGACGCCGGTGTTGGTATCGATCGCCACCATCGTTGGTTCGTCGAACATCACGCCACGTTGGCCCGTCGCGAGTCGCGTGTGAGAAGTTCCAATGTCGAGCGCGACGTCTAAAGCCATGAGTAGTGATGTTAGGGCGACGCCATGAAGAAGCCTTTCGTTACTAGCCTTTAAGGCATGTCAGGGTGGGATTTTTTGAGAGGGCGACGCCCTGCGCGCAAAGCGCGCCCGCCAGCCGCCAGCCGCCCCTGGATCCACCCAAGTGAACTGCCCAGTTTTGAGGCCCTGCCCGACACGACCCAGGTACGTCGACGTTCGCTGAGTCCCCGCATCGCCGCGGGCTTCGTGGCCGTTCTCCTCGTGGTGGGCGCCGTAGTCCTGATGACCAATCGGGGTCCAGCGGCGCTGAACGACAATCTTCCCGCCCACCTCGCCACGACGTTAAAGGCACTGCCTGCGGTGAGTCGCGACGCCGCGGCGAGCGCGGTCAATCTCACGATCACGATTCCCGGCCACGTGATCAACGTCGCGGCGTTGGTCCTACCCCACGACTTAGCCGTGACCACTGTCTTCATTCCCGTCAGCGCACTCATCAAGGGATCAACCGCGTCGAAGTTGAACTTCCCCGTGACCTTGGTCGGACGTGACAACGTGATGGGCTTTTCCATCGTGCACTTGGGCGTTCCCGTGACCGCGCCAAAACTTGACGCCATGCCCTCGAGCACGACGGTGGTGGCCGTGGCGCCGATTGAAAAGGGATCGACCAAAGCACCCGAGTACGACTGGTCGATGACGACGCTCGGTGATCCGTCGAACAACGCACAAGGCGTCGTGCACTACCTCGCCACCAAGACCGACACCAGTCTGAGCAAGGACGTCGACGCCATCGCCGTTGACACCAAGGGCAACGTGGTGGCGGTGTTGTCGTCTCGTCACTCCTGGTACGCGGCAACATTCGTAGCTCAGGTCGCCGCCGTGGTGGCCAGTGGTCGAGGCTGTCACGCCGACCTCGGCATCGCGGGAAAGAACGAACAGGGTGGTGGCGTGCTCGTGACGAGCGTCCAGCCCTACAGCGCCGCCGCGCACGCCAATCTTAAGGTCGGTGACGTCATTACCGGTTGGAACGGCAAGGACCTCAACACGTGGGACCAACTGGTCTCCACGCTCTACCTCACCCCCGCCTACACCTCGGCACAAGTAACCTTCGACCAAAAGACCAAGGTGCATCACGCGGACGTGTCGTTGGGTTGTCCCTCTAAATTGGTCCCGTGACGACAAACCCCTTCGGCGACATGTTTGGCGACATCTTCTCGATGCTCAGCCAACAAGGACCAGACGCCTGGTTTACTACCGCCACCCAACTCGCGCTGAACATCGCGCGCGGCGACGACGCAGATCCCAATCCGCTGCCGATTGAGCGTCAGCGCCTCGAAGAACTCGCTCCCCTCGTCGGTCGCCACGTCGACGCACTCTTTGGCGTCTCTTCTGAGGCCACGGTCACCGCCGTCAATCGCTCGGCACTCACCATGGCGGCACTCGAGCAGTGGCGACCACTCATGCGACCAATGGTCGCGCCACCTGCGCTGGCCAGTGAGGACCTTGACGATTCGAACAACCAACTCATGGCGCAGATCTCCTCGACCATCGGGCCACTCTTTACGGGCTTTCAAATGGGTTCGGTGGCGGGACATTTTTCCGCACGCGCGTGGTCGCTCGCGGTGTTGCCGCTGCCTCGCCTCAACGATCAACGGCTCCTCGTTGTCAACAACTTGGCCAACTTCGCCAACGAGTGGTCCCTCGAGCACGACGAGGTCTACGTCTTCGCGCTCGCCCAAGAGTTCGTCGCCGCTCTGGTCCTCACTCAACCGGGCGCCAGCGACGCGCTCCGCGCGTTGCTGATTGACGCCGTGAATGAGTCAAACGCCGTCCAAGGTGACCTCATGGGCCGCCTGCAATCCATGATGGAGAGTGGCGATATCAACGAGATGATGAACAATCCCGAGCGGCTCCTCGAGGGTATTGAAGTGCCCGCGGAGAGCGACGCGACGCGCGCCATCAACGCCGCGGCCAGCGTGCTGCTGGCCTTCTTCTGCGCTGCCGCCCAGGACATCACCGAGACCCTGCTCGGCCCACGCCCGGCGCTCTTTGAGGCGTACGCGCGCCACCGTCGAAGTGACGCCCGGGGCGAAGACGCGGCCGCGGCACTCTTTGGTATCGCGACCCAGGGTCCACACCACGACGCGGCGAACAGCTTTGTGGCGACGCTCGCGGCCGAGCACACGCTCAGTGTCTTTGGAGCGTTGCTTCGCGTGGACGGTCTACCGAGCGCGAAAGAGCTCGATGATCCCAGCGCGTGGTACGAGCGAGTGACGAACTCGCCGCTGGCCTAGGCCTCTTCGTCGTAGCCGAGATTCCACTCAACGAGCAGATTCTCACGCTCCGCGTCGCGATTCACGCGCTCACGGTTACGACGGAACTGAGGGTCGTGAGGGGGAAGAAAACGTAGGCGCGCGTCGACGCGGTCGACGAAAGCTTGGATCTGCTCTTCGTCGCCAAAGACCATCCGGCACTCCCAGTGCGGCGCCACGGGGCCGAGGTAAATCACCTGGACGTGACCGACTGGATCGACGACCTCGGTTACTTCTGTAGTCGGGACCTGGCTCACGAGACTCCTTAAGAAAGCGGTTACTTTCGCCATTCTACTGTCCAGCGTCGCACGAGCTCTAAGGCAGAATTAAGCATACGAATGCTCGTGAATACGTGAACCAAGTGGTGGCGAAACTGTAACGAAGACCGACCAAAGAAGTCGCTACTGTGAGAGTAGAAGTAAGGAAGGGAGGTAAGTATGAGTAGCGAATGGATGGCCGACGGGAAGTGCCGCGAGTACGCACCAGAGACCTTTTTTCCACGTGACGGCATGGGCGTGATTGTCGCCCAGCGAATCTGCGTAACCTGCCCGGTAGCCAAACAGTGCCTTGAGTACGCACTCGACAACCACGTCGATCACGGCGTGTGGGGTGGCAAGAGCGAGCGCGAACGCCGCCGCTTACTGCGCGAACGCCGCCGCGTACGCCTTTTTTACCGCGACGCGGGCTAAGGGCCCGTGTTTGAGTGTGTCCTTAATCTCTCCGAGGGACAACGCCTAGGCATCCTGGACGAACTCAGTGGAGCGGCTGGTCCCTCACTACGCGACCGCCACGCCGACGCTCTCCATAACCGCAGCGTCTTCACGCTCGTCAACGACGTCGACGAACTTTCCCACGACGTTCACTCTCTCGTCACGCTGGCCACGCACCTGCTCGATCTGGAGGGTCACGTCGGGGTACATCCGCGACTGGGCGTCGTCGACGTCGTCCCTTTCGTAGCGCTCGATCCTTCCCTGGATCACCAGGCGAGGGCGCTGCGCGACAGAACAGCAGAATGGATTGCTAGGACCTTCACCGTGCCCGTCTTTCTCTACGGACCACTTCCCAACGGCTCCGAGCGCTCATTGCCCGACATTCGCCGTGGAGCCTTTCGGACCCTTTCGCCCGATTTGGGCCCACCAGAGCCAAATGTCCACCTAGGCGCCAGCGCCGTCGGCCTGCGAGGGGTGCTCGTGGCCTGGAATATCTGCGTTCGCGGCGTCACTCTCGCCGAGGCGAAAATGATCGCCAGAGAGATTCGACGGCCCGAGGTGCGCGCCCTCGCCTTTTTGGTTGGCGACGTCACCCAGATCAGCTGTAACTTGATCGCTCCAAGCATCGTCGGGCCATCAGCGATCTACGACGAAGTCCAGGCGCGCCTCGGGAGTGGCGTCATTGAACGTTGCGAACTGGTGGGTTTGGTTCCAGAAGCCGTGCTTCAAGCGCAGGACCCCACTCGTTGGGAGCAACTGGGCTTGAGTCTCGACGCGACGATCGAGTCGCGCCTGGGTTAGTGAATCAACCGGCCTGCGCGCGACGTTCAATGGCCCGAGCTCGGCGAAGGCGGCGCCGTTCGCGCTCGCTCATCCCACCCCAGATGCCGAACTTCTCACCGTTGTCGAGGGCGTACTCCAGGCAGTCCTCTCGCACCACGCACCCGCGACAGACTTCCTTGGCCTCGCGGGTGGAGGCACCACGCTCGGGGAAAAAGAGGTCCGGGTCCACGCCCATGCAGTTCGAGCGAGCCTGCCAACCACGATCTTCCATACCGCTTAAAAGTTCGACGATTTCCACGCTGTGATCCTCCCCATCGAGGCCAGTGCCATCAATGTAATTACAACGGTGTCATTGTTGCGGGGTTTGGATCAAAATGCAAATTGAATTTTCAAACAACCTGGTGAAACGGACTTTGACTAGCCCGCTTGACGGTGTTTTACGAAGTCGTCGAGGGCGTAGGTGCCCAAATCGTCGACGTCGGTGTAAAAAAGGCGGCCGCCGTTCACCCGGGCAATCTGTTCGACAAAGGGGAACTGACTGCGCTCAATATCGAGCGCGAAGGTGTTGATGATGATCCCCGCTTTCGTACAGCGCAGCACCTCCGCCATGGTCTTCTCCAGCGTCTCCTGAACTGGGGGCCACGAAAAAAATGGCTCCCCCGAGGCCGTTAGGTGCGCCGTGGGCTCGCCGTCGGTGACGACCACCACCTGGCGCTCGCCGCGCTCGTTGCGCAACAGGTGGCGACTGAGCGCCAAGGCGTGTTGGAGATTGGTGCCGTAGTTGTAGTCAATCGTGAGCGCCGGCACGTCCTCGATCTTGAGTTCCTGCGCCCGTTCCCCAAATCCCACCACCGCCACGAAGTCACGGGGGAACTTCGAGCGAATCAACTGCGTCAGCGCGAGCACCATCTTCTTGGCCGGCATGAGATTGCCGCGCATCGCCATCGAGAGCGAGAGGTCAATGGCGATGACCGTGGCCGACCTTCGCGTCGCTTCGTACTCTTCAACTTCGAAGTCATCGGGGTGCAGGCGAAGGGGCGTTCCGGGACCTTGGCGAAGGAGCGCGTTGCGCAGCGTCTTTGGCAGGTGCAGGGCGAAGGCCTCGCCTGGCTCCCAGGGCTTGGACGTCTCTTCGCGGTCCCCACCACGCGCCAGCGTCGCTACCGGGTGCGCTCCAACAGTCGAGGAGTCACTCAACTTGTTGAAGATGTCTTTGAGGGCAATCTGTCCGATCTTGCGGATTCCTTTGGCGCTCAACTGAAGGCGATTGCCCTTTCGATCAACGAAGCCTTGATCCTTGAGGCCCTGGAGGGCCTTTTGAAGGCGCTGGACGTGTCGCGCCGCGTCGTCGCCAAGATTGCGTCGAACGGCCTCCACGTCCACTTCGGGTAGTCCCTGGGCGGCGTTACTCTGGCCGAGAAACTCCTCGAGTCCCTTCAATTGGCCCAACTGCTCGGCTACCGAAGCCGCTTGGGCGAAGGGCGAGCCGTCTTGGCCGCGCATGCGATGCGCTCGATTCCAGTCCAGATCGGGGGTCGCTTGGCGCAGATTCGACACCAGTCGGTTCATGGAGAAGTTCAACTCCATGTTTTGCATCATCTGATCAAAGAGTGACCGCAGTTCGCCTTGTTGCTCCGAAGAGAGTGAGTTGAACATCGCCTCGGCGGCGGCGGCCCGCTCGGCCATGGCTTGAATGACGTCGTCGAGACTCTCGGCGCCGGGAAAAAAGTCACCGAACGTTTCCATGAAGTTCTCAAACGTGGGATCGAGCTCCTCGCCGCGACGATCCTGCTCGATCATGGTCGAGAGTGCGTCCATCATGTCGCGCATGCGTTCAATCTCTTCGGGGTTCGGACGACCCATGAACTCTTTGCTCTTCTCGAAGTAGGTATCGAGCACGTCGCGCTCGAGTTCACTGAGTAACTCTTCGAACTCTTCGCGGGCCTTGGAAGACACGAACTCGTAGTCGCGGTACTCGCCCAGGCGGTCACCGAGTCGGTCGCTCATGAGGTCTCGTTGCATCTTCTTTTGGTCAACGAGATCGTTCGTTACTTCTTTACGACGTTCATCGTTGGAGGCGTGCGCCTCAGCGAGCAGTTCGTCGAGCTCACCGTCTTCGATGGCCTCGATCTCCTCGAGCCAGTCGCGAAAACGCTGCATCTCCCCGTCGGGGTCGGCCTGTTGTTCGAGTTCACGACGCTTCTTCCTCGTTCGATCGAGCAACTCGCGCAGTCCTTCGATGCGTTCGCCGTCTTCGCTCGTGTAACCGTCACGAAGGAGTCGGTCCATCGCGTCGTCCAGGTCGCCGCTCTCCATGAAGTCGTCGGCTAAATGAGCCAACATCTCTTCGACGTCAAGGTCGTCAAAGTCATCGTCATCACCGAAGCGACGAAAGCCGTAGCGAACGGGCACTAACGATTCCTCGAGCGATAGAGCGCCCGTGCTCCCGAGGCGTCCTTCGCCAAGCGCTTGGTCAAGTAGAGACCCTCGAGCACGAACTCAACGGCTGCGGCCTTTTCGCCGTCACTCGCGCCGGGTCCGGCCACGCGATCAACGGGTGCCCGCAGCGCGGGCATCGCGGCCAGCACCGCGAGATAGTCCTGGTCCGGTAGGTCGTCGCCCGTGTGCACGATGGCTTCAGAGTTGAACGCCTCGACGATTTCGGGGGCTTCTTCGAGGAGCACGTGCTCACTAAAGCACTGGCGAACGGCGAGTGCGACCAGCGCGGCAATAACCTGATCGGCGTCGGAGTCGTCCATGGTGTCGAATTCGATCTTGCCTTGGGTCGACTGCACCATCGCACTTAGGTCACTGACTCGGGGCACGACCACGGCGTCGCGCGTGCGCAACGTCCTACGAAGGGCGTTCGCGATGACCGTTTCGTAGTTGGAGATCGACAGACGTACCGACACGCCCGAACTCTGGCTAATCACGTGACTGCGGCGCGCGACGTGGCTGACGCGCGCGACGATATCGTCGATGAACCAAGGAACTTTGATGGGTACTGGCGCTACGGGTATACGGGCTTCTTGGTGCATGATTGCAATCTCGGTCGTCACTTCGCTCGGATAGTGCGTACGAATCTGTGAACCAAAACGGTCCTTCAGCGGCGTGATGAGGCGACCACGATTCGTGTAGTCCTCGGGGTTGGCCGTCGCCACCACTAACACGTCGAGTTCGAGCCGCACCAAGTGGCCACGAATCTGTACGTCACGTTCTTCGAGGACGTTGAGGAGTCCCACTTGGATACGCTCGGAGAGATCGGGCAGCTCGTTAATGGCGAAGATGCCGCGGTTGGATTTAGGTACGAGGCCGTAGCTGAGTGCTTTCGGGTCGTCCAGGTACAGGCCGTTGGCGACTTTGATGGGGTCCACTTCGCCAATGAGATCGGCCATCGACGTGTCGGGCGACGCCAGCTTCTCGGCGAAGCGTTGACCGCGGTGAACCCACGCCACGGGGGTCTTGTCGCCCTTGTCGCGCACGAGATCGATAGCGAAGGCCGATATTGGGCTGAACGGGTCGTCGCGAACGTCCGAGCCCGCCACGATCGGCAACCACTCATCGAGCAGTTCCACGAGCGAGCGAATGATGCGCGTCTTCGCCTGCCCCCTCTCGCCAAGGAGAATGATGTCGTGTCCGGCGAGCAACGCTGTTTCGAGTTGGGGCAAGACGGTGTCTTCATAACCAACGACCGACGTGCTGAGCGGGATGCCATCGGCGAGACGACCCTCTAAGTTGCGACGAATTTCGTCTCGGACCGTCCGCGACTCATAGCCCGATGCTCGGAGACTTCCAAGGGTCGTGGGCAGCGTGGAAGGGGGAATTGGAGTACTCATAAGGTCACTTTAGAGGTTTGGTTGTAGCCACTGAACCTCAGGGTTACTGGCTCGTGACCGAGAACACCGTTGCCTCGGAGTGATCTCGTGAGTCTTCTCGGTTACGACGGTACCGGGCTCGCGGACGCAGCACCGTTCTCACTATTCCTGACGAACGTCCATATCCACGTACTAGGAGCCTGTTGAACAACGCCCATTTGAGGCGTATGTTGGTAATCGCAAGTCCGGGATATGTCTGAACCGAAGCGCCGACGCGAAGAGGGTCAAAGT